>OGRD01000003.1_pt1 | contig 275239 bp, 177 predicted proteins | sample 1553441 | NCBI WGS metagenome assembly OGRD01 (sample SAMEA2580106, study PRJEB22360) | human gut metagenome | biome: human gut; feature: human-associated habitat; material: faeces | place: Denmark | collected 2008/2010
CACTTCAAGGGCTTTAAATTTTTTTCATTTTTATAACCCCCTGCCGATTCAGGCAGCAACACCTTTCCTATGAAAGTTTTAAATCCAGTCCTCCTGACAACGCAAGTATGCTCACCCGGAAATGTATGTAATGCATAAGATTCCGGTCCTAAATACACAAAAGGTTCTCCATCTATTTCTACAACAGCATCCCTTAAAGCAATTCCACAGGGTGGTTTAATAGTACAGAGGGCCGTTTTCCCTATGAAATTACAGGGTTCAAGCACTACTTTTGCCGGAGCATCCTTTCCTAAAACCACTTTCACCGTCTTTGTTTTCAATCCGCGAAGAATATATGTACCGGGAGATGCCCAGAAAGAACCGGACACACCTGCGGTATATGCGACTAATGACATCGTCTCATCAATCAGTTCTACCTGCCCACCGGCATCCTCCTTATTTTCTTTCTCAAATATGATTTGCTGAAGTTTGGACGCATCACAAACAAGCAGATTCTCTTTATCCTTCTCTACAGTAAACACACCTCTGACCTGATAATGAGAATCAACTGAACGATATTCGTAAGTGCCCACCGGTAGCATACCTGAAGCACGCATCCTCAACCTGTAACGGTTATCCCAGGAACCACCCGCATTCAATGGAATAAAATCCAGAAGAGGAATCCACATCTTCATATCCGGCGCCTTGCCTGTCACCCTGACCGGTGCACATTCAGAGTGAACAGCGTAATCAAAATAAACCGTTTTAGGTTCTCCCTTTACATCAAATTTCTGAAAAGAAGTTTCTTTGTACATAGAATCTATTGTACAAGTATAGTCACCATCAGGCAAATATACTTTAGAACCAGGTGCATAGGAACCTATTTTCAATCCATTTTGATTAAGCTGTATATTATACTTTATCCTTCTGGGGGCATTCTTCATTCCCAAAGTTATCCGAGTGAACGAAGGTAATATAACCTTTACCTCTACATTCTCTCTCACCTCAAAAGTATCAGCTATTGCGTACACAGAATCTCCACCAAAACACCAGTAAGAAGCTCCTTTGGGAACATAAATCCTGGTTTTCCAAATACCGATTTTATTCTTGACAAGCGGTGAAGTATAAGTCAGCAAATGACTAAGTTGCCCTGCAGAAGCAACAACCTGAGGTGAAACCCGGAAATCGACCTTTACATTTTTCGGAATATCAGGACAGGTTATTGATGCCGTAACGAGTTTAAACCCTTTAAAACTGATTTTTGTAGAAACATCCGTTTCATCCAAATTTATCAGGCCCCTACAATGGTAATGCCCATGAGAGATTATAAAGCTCCCAGTTCCATTTACAGGTAAAGCAACTTCCGCTACTCCTTTTTTATCAGTAATAATATCAGTAGCTATATTAATCCCTTCACGTCTTCTTTCAACGTATCTAATATGAATTGATGCACTCACCAGCGGATTTCCATCAATTCCCGTCAAATGAAAACTTTGGCATACTAGTTTTTCGTCGTTATCTCCAACCATAATGCGAATCTTAAAAAAGTGCTATTTTCGTGTTTTATAAAAAATACCCGGCCAAAGTTAAGGATATTTTCATTATTACAATTCGCCAACTCCCAAAAAATTAATCTAATTGAAATTCTTCTTTATTCAGAGCAAGCTTTAAGCAACTACCATCTAAGTTAAACGGCTTTTTCTCGCTATAGAAAGAATATATTCTCACCACATTGAGAAGAAATACTCATCTCTTTGAGTAAAGACTCTCACCGTATTGAGAAAATATTCTCAATACGGTGAGAATAGCTGAGAAAAAGCAGAGCTATTACCGCCTAATATAGTAGCAAGGATCTTACTCCCAATCATACTTCTCCACATACGTGTCATACACAGGTTCTTCCTTGATTCCATGATTAAGGAAAATCTGACGAATGTGCTCCTGCTGGGCAGGAGTAGCAAGACGTTCATGGTTTTTGATGCGATAATACATATTTCTGCCAAGGAAATTATAAATCTCACGTTTAATGACAAGAGCTTCGGCATGCGGAATCTTATCCAGCAGATGAGTGATACCTGAGGCATAGCGTTTCATACGATCAGGTATAAAAAAGGAACAGGGTTCAACTTCCTGAGAAGCTGTGAGAGCAGGATTCACAACACAAACAACGGTGAGCTGCAAAGGAATGTAGGAGGTTACCAGGTAACGCAGACATTTGGCGGCGCGTGGACATTTTGTGTTAAAGCAATGAGCGAAGGCGTAAGGCACCTCGCTGTAGTCAAAATCGGGTTTCATATTCTATTATAATAAAAACATTATTCAAAGAAAGCTCTATGCATCTAAAACGCACATCAAAAAGCACTGACAAAGATAGAACTTGTTTTTCAAACTCTACAGTTGATTACTCAAATAATCCGTCAAGCTATCTTCACGCTCCAAACCAAACTTCTTACGCAGGCGGTAGCGAATGGTTTCGACACCACGAACGGAGATATTCAGCAAAGGAGCAATTTCCTTAGTGGAGAGATTCATCTTCAAATAGGCACACATCATGCGTTCATTATTAGAGAGATCGGGATGACGGACATGAAGCCGCTTCATGAAATTATTATGAATCAAATCGAATTGATCTTCGATACGCTTCAAAACTTCATCGCTCTGGATATTGGAATCTATCTTGCTATTGATGACTAAAAGGAGTTGCTTGCCTTCGCGAGCCCCCTCTCCTCTCAACGAAGAAGCCACTTTGATGATCTCCGATTTAATCTCGGTCAGCATCTCATTTTTGCGAACAAAGTTTATCATCAGGTTGGCCATCTCCTGGCTTTTGTGCTGAAGGTCATATTCCAACTTTTCTTTTTCCAGCTGTACGATCTGCTTTTCACGGCGAGCTTTATCAGCTTCAAACTCCTTTTCCATTTCATGCAGTTCCTTATCTTTTTCTACAACTGCCTGCTCTTTTTTACGCTTCACACGAATATCATCCCAACGGTAAATATACCACAAACCTAAGAATGCAAGAATAATATAACAGACATAAGCAGCTACACTACGATACCACGGCGGAAGGATACGAAAAGAGAGTTCATCCGACGAGGTAGTGCCATCCGGATAAATAACCTTCACCTCAAAAGTATAGTCACCTTCAGAAAGATTGCTATACTCTTTAATACGCACAGTAGTATAGTCGGACCAGACTCCCTTATTTAAGCGATACTGAAAACGAATATCATCACCATCCAAATCAAAAAAGGCAAGTCCATATTCAAAACGAACGGAATTTGATGTGTAGTCAACCAGGAGGGAAGGCTTTTTTCCTAAAAAATTAGCTGTATACACCAGTGAATCCTTAGGATAAGTAAGATACATATTCCTTATATATACAGAATGAGTCAGATCTTGCCTATGCCTCACTTCGGGAACCGTAAACAAAGCAAAACCTTCTTCATTGGGAATTACCATGAGCGAATCGGACAAAGGAATGATTGCCTCATAATCCTGTCCCAGTTCAAGAAAAGACTGGCGGATAGGGTTGATACTGGTATTGGCTCCTCTTTTATAAGTTCCCAGATTAGCTATACAGATCTCATGGGGACTCAGACTGATAAGACGTTCGTGATATTCCAGCAATCGGGTATAAGGGACAGCACCATTTAACAAATTATTCAGGTCACTACATGGTTCCATCATATCCTTGTGGACATTATATTTATAGATGCCGTGAGGAGTAGTAAAATAAACACGCCCTTCTATTTTAGCAACGTAAATCTGGCGTTCCACCGGAAACCCTTCTTCCACACCATAAGATTTCACGCTGATTTGGCGGGTTAGTTCTTCACTTAATTCAACACGGGTAATGCTACCGGAATTATATATCCACAATACTTTTGCTGATTCTTGTTCAAACAGACGGCACGAGTCCTGAAAGCCATCTATCTTGCAAAGTACACGCCACTCTCCCGATTGCTTCTCCAAAAGATAAAGGCCGTTATAGACACCGACATACATACGATCAGGATATCCCATTACTTCCTGGCAATACCAGGCGCCCGTGATATCTGTGATTCGGTACATGTTCGTACCTTTTATTTGAAAAATGCCCCGGTCGTGCAGGCAAAAGAGATCATCTCCAATCTTACAAAGATTCCAGACCTGACCACTGGATTGGGGGATGGGATGGATATCCGGCAAATTACCGTTCAACCGCACCGGATAAGAGGTATAATAAAGACCACGATTAGTTCCCAGATACAAATAGCCGTCTTCCATAGCAGCCGTATAACCTGTACCATAAGAATAAGGATACGAATATAGATTGGTGAAAGAGGAACTTAAAGAAACATAGTCCACACCGCTATCCAGCCCTGCCCACAAGTTACCCCGGCTATCAAAGGCTACAGAAAGCACTGTATTATTACGTAATCCGTTATTCTCATTGAAGTATTTTACGTCCATCGTGGAGCAATCTATCAATAACAGACCTTTATGAATAGTTCCCAGAGCAATTTTATCATCCTGAGCAGCCACACAGAAAACTTCATTTTCACACATAAAATCTTCGGCACCAGTGACAAAAGGTACTGTGGTACGCCCGTTGCAATAAAACAAGCCATTGTAAGCAGTAACCACAATAACACCACCACCTTTATGAGGAATAATTCCACGGATACGATTGGAAGCCAGAATATCAGCCCCCTGTAAAGGGAAGAAAGTATTTCCAACCAATACCCACACGCCATGATCAGTACCTATATAAAGAATGCCATTTACCATATTGGAACAATCTATTTTAGCATTCATTTCAATAGCGGTGTATTTACCATTCAGATATTTCACTACACGATCATCACCTTGTATATAAAGAATATTATCAGCTTCGTGGATTCCCCAGACATTACCAACAAAACGGCAATCTCTTTCCAGCGTATCGGACATACAATGATAGACCAACTCTCCATCTTCCGACGGTTCATAATACCCGAACTCATTAATACCACCTGCATAGATACGCTTTTGGGTAGTCGATGCCAGTACAGAACGTACATCAGAAAAGTTATTCATCGGAAATACCGTCCAGACGTTTCCATCAAACTGCACCATACCGTTCTTATTTGCAAAGTACACCCAATGATCATCATAAGGAGCTATTTTCCAAGTCTGAGCACCTTTACCATAAAGGCTTTTATCGAAATTAACAATGAAGCTATTCCAACCGGCAACTGCCTTACCCAAAGGGAGTAAAAGAAGAAAAAATAGAGTTACATATAGGAAATAAGAGGATATCCGCATCATAATATTAGGTTTTACAAAGCAAAGCTATCACTTTTTTTACAAAAAACAAATAAAAAAAAGAGATACATTCTTTGTAGAATGTATCTCTTTTCTTTTGAGCCTCTTGTCGGATTCGAACCAACGACCCCGAGATTACAAATCACGTGCTCTGGCCAACTGAGCTAAAGAGGCTTGTCATACCTAACTTCACAACCATTCCACCTTGGATGGTTAAGCGGCTGCAAAGTTAGATATTTATTTTAAATCTCAAAAACTTTCAGCGATTTTTTTTATTTACCGCGCAGTTTTTCTTTATATTTTGTCAATTGCTTGGAAAGCGCATCTACGCACACATCAACCGACTCTTCAAATGTATCACTCACCTTTTCTGCAAAAAATTCTCCATTAGGCACCAACACTTTCATACTAGCCTCCTTATTCATTGCAGTTTCAGGCTTTACAACTTTTAATGACACCTCCACTTTATTTATATCGTCACAATACTTTTCTAACTTAGCAGTCTTCTTCTGGATAAAATCCTGAAGTCTTTCTGTTGCATCGAAATGAATAGCTTGAATTCTAACTTCCATAAATACCTCCTTTTTTTACGCTCTTGGATGAGCTTGTTCATAAACTTTTTTAAGTTCCTCAAAAGTCGTATGCGTATAGATTTCCGTTGTAGTCAGACTACTATGACCCAGTAATTCTTTTACCGCGCCCAACTCTGCCTCATTATTCAACATAGCAGTTGCAAAAGTATGCCTCAACACATGCGGACTTCTTTTTTTCAGCGATACCACTTTTGAAAGGTTCCGTTTCACTAAAAGATATACCTTTCCAGGATACATCCGTTTTCCGTTCTTTAAAACAAAGAACGCCCCAGCCTTTCCAGGTAACACTTCATTCCTTATCTTCAAATAAACAAACATCGCCCTTCGCAGTTCTTCACCGAAAGGAATCAACCGCTGTTTATTTCTCTTCCCTGTCACTTTTATCAGAGATGCAGAGAAATCGACATCCACGTCATTCAGCCCTATTAACTCGGAAAGCCGCATGCCTGTAGCATAAAACATTTCCAATACCATTCTATCCCGACAACCTGTAAAATCCTCCTTAAAAGGAACATCATCCAAAAGTCGGTCCATTTCACGTTCTTTCAGAAATACAGGAAGAGGCTTCTTGTTTTTCGGACCAATGATTTTCAACATCGGATCCTCCCCTATCACACCTTTCTTTAGAAGGAAACGATAAAACGATCGGAGTGAACTCAATTTCCGATTTACAGAAGCAGATGTATATCCGTCCTCTATCAGGTTCATCACCCAACCACGAACCAAATCAGCATCTACCGTTGTAAAATCGACATTCTCATCTTTTCCCCTGATGTATTCTTCAAACTTGATCAGATCTATTCCATAACTAACTATTGTTTTCTCAGAATAGTTTCTTTCAAACCGAAGATAATCCAAAAAAGAGTCTGTCATCATAAGAAACGTCGCTTATCAATTCAGCAACGAATATATGAAAAAGAATTCAATTATTCAAAGAATGTGCGAGTTTTTAATTATTCTTCTACTTGCTGAAGTTTCTGAACATAGATAGCACGTTCTCTTTTCAGCCTGTTCAATACAGACGGCTTGTCAAACTGCTGTCTAGCTCTTAGTTCTTTTACAACACCTGTTTTCTCAAATTTTCTTTTGAACTTCTTCAGCGCTTTTTCAATGTTTTCGCCTTCTTTTACTGGTACTACAATCATTGTTTTTAATTATTAAATATGTTGTTATTAATATTTTCAGATAGTCAAATTGCGGCGCAAAATTACACATACTTTCTTTATTTACAAAACTTTCCGCAATTATTTATTTAAAATAATCTAGAAATCGTATCTTTGCTTTCCAGTACAAACCATTATAAACCTATTAAAATGAAATCGGAAATTATAAATAGAATAGTTAGTCTGCGCAATTTCATGCGTAAACACAAGCTTTCAGCCTTTATTATCCCCAGTACGGACCCCCACTCGGGAGAGTATATCCCCAAACATTGGGAAGCACGTAAATGGATATCAGGTTTCACAGGTTCGGCAGGTACAGTTGTCGTAACGCTGGATAAAGCCGGACTTTGGACAGATTCACGCTATTTTCTTCAAGCGACCGCACAATTGGAAAACACAGGCATTACTTTATTCAAAGAACGATTACCGGAAACTCCTTCCATTGTAGAGTGGTTGGGCTGTGTATTGAATTCAGAAGATAATGTGGGTATAGACGGTTGGGTTAACAGCTATCAAGAAACAAGCAACTTACAGAAAGAATTAGAAAAAAACCAGATACACTTAACCCTTACTCCCGATCCATTCAATGAATTATGGACAGACCGGCCTGCATTGCCCGACAACAAAGTTTTTATACATGAATTGAAATATGCCGGTCTCAGTTGCAAGGATAAAATCACTCAAATACAAGAAGCCACCCGTCGTAACAGTTGCACAGGCATTCTAATTTCTGCACTGGATGAAGTGGCATGGACTCTAAACTTGCGGGGAAGTGACGTACACTGCAATCCGGTTTTTGTGAGTTACCTTCTCATCACGGAATATAGTTCCACCTTATATATAATAGAGAATAAACTGTCAGATGAAGTAAAAGACTATCTAGCAGAAAACGGAGTTACAGTGAAACCTTATTCAACAATTGAAAAAGATTTAAAAGATTTTACCGGCAAACTCCTGTTGTCAGCTAGTATCAATGCAGCCATTCATGCAGCAGCCTGCACCCATTCTTTAATAGAAATAGCTCCTTCACCTGTACTTTTTTTAAAAGCGGTAAAGAATGAGACGGAAATAGAAGGCTTCCATCGCGCTATGAAACGCGACGGAATAGCCATGGTTAAATTTCTCCGCTGGCTGAAAACAGCTGTTTCTACTGGAAATGAAACCGAAATAAGTATAGATAAGAAATTATACGAATTCCGTGCCGGACAAGACTACTTCAATGGTATCAGTTTTGACACCATTGCCGGATATAAAGCTCATGGCGCTATTGTTCACTATGAAGCAAGCCCCGAAACCGATATCCCCTTAAAACCTGAAGGTATGCTGCTGCTGGACAGTGGAGCACAATATTTGGACGGAACAACTGATATTACCCGTACCATCGTTTTAGGAGCGCTCACGAAAGAAGAAAAAACGGATTACACATTAGTCTTAAAAGGATTTATCCAACTCTCAATGGCTCAATTTCCACATGGAACTTGCGGAACACAACTAGATGCGCTGGCCCGCCTCCCTATGTGGAAAGCCGGAATCAACTACCTGCATGGAACAGGCCACGGTGTAGGTTGTTTCCTGAATGTACACGAAGGTCCTCACCAATTCCGCATGAACCACATGCCAGCCTTACTTGTTCCAGGCATGACAGTAACCAACGAGCCCGGTATATATAAAGCCGGCCGTCATGGAGTACGTACGGAAAATACCATGTTAATTGTTCCGTCACAAGAGACAGAATTCGGTACTTACTATAAATTCGAACCACTTACCCTCTGCCCTATTGACAAAGAAGCCATCCTAACAGATATGCTGAGCGATGAAGAAATAACATGGTTCAACCAATATCATGAAAAAGTTTACAATTGTTTGAGCCCGGAATTGAACAACGAGGAACGCGAGTGGTTAAAAGAAGTAACATCTCCTTTAAAACGGTAGAAATTAATTATGGCACTTATAAAATCAGTAAGAGGATTCACTCCAAAAATCGGCGAAAACTGTTATTTAGCCGATAATGCCACTATTATTGGTGATGTTGTAATCGGAAAAGATTGCAGCATTTGGTTTAACGCCGTATTACGCGGCGATGTTAATGCTATCCGCATAGGCAACCGCGTAAATATCCAGGATGGCAGTGTAGTACACACACTATATCAAAAATCAGTTGTAGAAATCGGGAATGATGTTTCTGTAGGACATAATGTAACCATACATGGCGCGACTATAAAAGACGGCGCTCTGATTGGAATGGGCTCTACCGTACTAGACCACGCTGTCGTAGGTGAAGGAGCTATTGTAGCTGCGGGAGCACTAGTACTCAGTAACACCGTCATCGAACCTGGAAGCCTATGGGCAGGAGTTCCAGCCAAATTCGTCAAAAAAATTCCCGAGGCACAGAGCAAAGAGCTCAATCAGAAAATTGCCAATGGATATTTAATGTATGCTTCCTGGTTTAAGGAGGAAGAAAAATAATTCTACATATAAAGAAAAGTTAGTATTCATTTAAAATGATTGATTATGAAAAAAATTATTATTGCAGCATGCATGACGCTTTTAAGTTTTAGTTCTGTTTTTGCACAAAAAGGAAAGCAAGCTATTGGTGGTAATCTAAGTTATGGAACTGAAATAGAGAGTATTGGTCTTGGTCTGAAATATCAATATAATATTACTGATCAAATCAGAATCGAGCCATCTATGAATTACTTTTTTAAAAATGACGGACTTAGCATGTTTGACATCAATGCAAATATCCACTACCTTTTTCCCATAGCAAGCAATGTAAGTTTATATCCATTAGCAGGATTTACATACACTAACTGGCATTTGGATTTAGGAAAAGTAGGCGATTACGATGTCAGTGGAAGTGATGGAAAATTCGGAGTTAATTTAGGGGCAGGCATGGAGTTTACCTTAGATAAAAGCTGGAGTCTAAACCTCGACATTAAATACCAATTAATTAGCGATTTAGATCAAGCAGTATTCAATCTTGGCGTAGCCTATAATTTCTAATTAATAACCAGAGAAGGATAAAAGTGCTTTTAAATGCACCTTTATCCTTCTTCACCTTACAAAGAACAAACCTGCTCTACCTATTTTTACACTAACTTACAAATATGGCACACTATGAATAAAATACGACTACTCACAAAAGATGAGCTCCCAAAAGCTATCGAACTATCCTGGCAAGTTTTCACCATTACCAGCAAAGAAGATTTCAACGATGAGGGATTAGAATTTTTCAAAAGCTTTATTTATAACGAAAAATATATAGACGAAATCACATTTTACGGTAGTTTTAACAATAAAGTCCTAACAGGCATTTTAGGTATAAAAAATAATGGTAAACATATCTCCTTATTTTTTATCAAGCCTGAATATCACAGGCAAGGATTAGGGAAAACCCTTTTCCACTACGTCTTCGCCCTTCATCCTTCCATTGAAACCACGGTTAATTCTTCTACTTACGCCATTCCTTTCTACCAGAGTCTGGGATTTGCTGTCGTAGGAGAAAAACAAAATTACCACGGACTCTGCAGCACCCCCATGAGACGCTATCATGCTGTATTTGTACAAAAGCAAAAGTACACACTACGTACCTGGCAAACAGAAGACGCTCATTCATTAGTTCAAGAACTGAATAACAAAAAGATTTGGGACAATTGCCGCAATGTATTCCCCCACCCTTACAGGCTGGAACATGCAGAAACCTTTATTGACCTCATCAAGAAAAAAGAAGGTATTCATGATTTTTGTATTGAAGTCAATGGAAAAGCCGTAGGTAATATCGGATTTATACCCGGCACAGATGTGGAATGCTTCAATGCCGAAGTAGGGTATGTTATCGGAGAAAAATATTGGAACCAAGGTATTGTAACCGACGCATTACAAGAAGCCATCTACCATTACTTCACTTATACGAATACAATACGTATATTCGCACTTGTCTTTGAGCACAACTTTCCTTCCATGCGAGTATTAGAAAAGACCGGCTTCAACAAAGTCGGGATAATGACAAAATCCATTTTCAAGAATGGTCATTTCACCAATGCCCATCTTTTCGAGTTGCTTAAAAACACTTAATGTTCAAAAAATGCCAAAAGAACTTACAATGAATGTTATATTACACATATTCATCCTTTGTCCGAAAGACATAACCCCACTCCTTTCACAGTCTTTATCTGTATCCGTTCATCATCAGCAAACAGTTTTCTAAGTCGAGTAACAAAAACATCGAGACTACGTGATGCAAAAAAATCATCCTCCGTATCCCATAGTCTTGAAAGAATAACATCCCGTCTTACTAGTTCATTTTTCTTTTTACAAAGCATCTGAAGCAGTTTCGCTTCGCGTTCCGTCATTGTCTTTTGTACACACGACGAACACTTTAATACTGCATGAACAGCATCAAATGTATAATTTTCACCAATCTGATAAACCTCACTTTCATTAGCAGCTCCCATTCCCTGCTTCATTTTCAACAAGGCACCAATATGCGCATCCAGTTCTTCCGCCAAAAAAGGTTTCTTAATATAATTATTCACTCCCAGTTCATAACCTTTCACCACATCTTTAGGCGAAACTCTACCCGAGGTAAAAACAATGGGAATAAATCCATCCGTTTCCCGGATACGACGTACCATTTCATAACCATCCATAACAGGCATCTCAATGTCTGAAATAATGATATCGGGATGTTGCTCCTTCCATATCCTCAGCCCTTCCTCGCCATTGGAAGCAGTCATCACCTCGTATCCACCTATCATATCCTCCAATCCACCACGGATAATGTAACAAAGATTAGTATCATCTTCTACCAACAACAGTTTTATCATATCATCTTCTTTCTTTAAAAAACATTTATACCCTCTCCTCACTCGGCAAAAAAAGAAGAAATTCACTATACTCCCCTTCAATGCTTTCCACACACACTTTTCCACCATGCGCCTCAGCCACGCGGAAAACATAATTCAAACCCAGTCCGAAACCTGACGCACCACCTTTACGGCTGCGGTCGGCAGCCGAAGCACGTTCGTATTTCTCGAAGATACGGCTCTGATCCTTCAACGGAATACCCATGCCGTTATCTCTTACCTTTATCAAATAAAAGTTATGGTCCTGGCGCAAGGATGAAATCTGTATTTCCACCTCTTCACCTGAATATTTTATAGAATTGTCTACCAAATTACCAATAGCTTCTTTCAAGAATTCTTCATCAGCATATACCCATTCTGATTCCAAACGAAGAGAGAAATGTACAGGTTTATCTGCCTTAGCAGTATATTTCTCAATGAGGTCCTCTAACATCGGACGGAGTTGTACCTCCTCTTTCCAAAGCCTCAATTGAGCATTTTCCAATTTTGACAGCGTCAGCACCTTGTTGGTCAGTGACAATAAATGTTCACTCTCGTCCTCCAATATCTGAAAATGCTTCTCACGTTTATCCGGATAAATATCCAACTTTCCTGATTTCAACATTCGGGTCCCCATCAAGATACAGGCAAGAGGAGTCTTCATCTCATGAATCATGGCGTATGAGAAATCCTCACGCATTCTAGCTATTTTATTCTGATGGGCAATAATACGAATCTGATAAACAAGACAATAGACAATCATTGCCATCATCAAGACAGTAGCAATGAGAAGCAAGGTCATCTGTTGGAAAATAATCCAATAAGGATTAACAATAAAAGCCTGAAGATTCTCCGTGCGTTTATAATTGATAGGTTGTAATCCGGTTTTCAACAAACCATAATCCCCCACCTGTATGGAACGGGAGCTTCTAAGAATATTCCCCAGCGAATCTGTCACACAGGTTATTACCTCTGCATCCAATCCTTCGGCAGCAAGACCTGTCCGATAAATAGAATCTAAACTTGACAAAGAAACAGACAATTTATAATCCCTCTTGACAATCTCTTGCATGGAAACCTGCATATTGGACATCAACCATTGGTTCACATTTTCATCAACCCTGTCATCCTTAAAAAGATCATAATCTTCATCCAAGCTTATTCTAACCATAATGGAAGTATCTCTGTCCTTATACTTCTTTTGCAAAGAATCTTGATATACTTCCATGCGATAAAACACCTCACGCATCGTTGCATCTCTAAATACTTCATTGCTTCTGAACTGTATACTTTCCTTAGTTAGCTTATAAGTATTTACAAGCCAAACGTACTGCAAACTGATGATTGCCAACAGTCCAATACAAGCCACCCAACGAATATGTTTGATTGTCATACACTTATATCCTATCCATACTTTGTTAACGTAATGTTAACCTGCTATTAACCAGGTAAGGAAAAAAGTCTCCCTACTTTTGTTTCGTCAAAGTTAAAGAAAATATTAAAAACAAATAGATATGAAAAAGCAAAATTTTATCATCACATCGCTATTTTTATTTTGGATTATAGGAACAACCGCTGCACAAACCATTACCGGAAAGGTTATAAACATCCATGCACAAGCCATTGACGGTGCAACCGTCATCCTACAAATCATTGATTCTACTTTCGTGGACGCCGTAATCACAGATACCACCGGTTGCTTTAGGTTCAACCGGCAACCAGCATCTTATCGGCTGATTTTCCAACACATCATGTACGAAACCCTCTTATTGACAACTACAGGAGAAGACACAGGCACGATTACCCTGAAAAGTAAAGATTATGCCCTGGACGAAGTTATCGTCAAAGGGGAACGCCCTCTTGTAAAAGTGGAAGAAGGAAAATTATCGTACGATCTGTCACAACTCACCACACATAGAATCGTGAACAATGCTTATGAAATCCTTCAGCAATTACCCGGTGTACAAGAAATAAATGGCAACCTTTCATTGGCAGGCGCACACAATCTGAGCATTATTCTAAACGGAAGACCCACAACAATGAGTCACGAACAGTTAGCCATTTTATTAAAAAACACTCCGGCTTCACGTGTAGAAAAGGTAGAAGTTATGTATAGCACACCGCCGCAATATCATATAAGAGGTGCTGCCATCAACTTACTTTTGAAAGTTTATCGTCCGGAAGAAAGCGGGTTGCAAGGAGAAGTTAATGCCGGATATCTATACAATTACAGAAATGGCACACAAGGAGGAATCAGCCTACTTTACACCACTCCTAAATGGAATATAGACTTGCTATATAATACCCATTATGAACAAAACAGACAAACTACAGATACGTACTCACACCACACCTTAAAAAATAATGTATATGATATCTGTCAACACAATAACATTGACAGAAAAGGAATAACACATTATGTACGGACAGGCGCTGAATATAAATTCAATGGTAGTGCTCATATCAATTTGGCCTATACCGGTATCTTCAACCCTAACAACGATAATCATTCGTATTCCGACGGGAACATCACAACCGCAGACAATCGGACAAAAAAGGAGGCTCAAATGCACAATCTCGCTTTAGATTATCTCTCTGGCTTCGGTATGAAAGCTGGAATAAATTATACCTCCTACCATTCCGAAAGTCATCAGCAATTCACCAACAAAGACAACAAAAAACAAACAAGCGAATTTCATACGACTAGCGGACAAATAATAGACCGCTGGAAAATATACGTAGACCAGTCACACACACTACCACGAGAGTGGACCTTGAATTATGGCACCTCTTTGACTTATGCCAGTGACCATAATACTCAGTTCTATCATACCCAAAACGGAACAGATATGAGCGAACTTAACACAGACAATCGTTATAACGAATATACATATGACTTCTATGTCGGATTCAGCAAAAATATGGGAGAACGTTTGTCTTTCAGCGCATCCATAACCGGAGAATACTACAAAACGGCCCGTTATCATGCATGGGCGGCTTATCCTACAGCCGAATTAACATACGTAATGACCCCAGCGCATATTTTACAACTTGCATTCACTTCAGATAAAACCTATCCCAGCTACTGGGATCTGAGCGAAAGTACCGGCTATATAAGTGGTTATGAAGAAGTACAAGGCAATCCAATGTTAAAGCCATCCACCGACTATTCCGTAAATCTGAATTATATTTTAAAGAACAAGTATATCTTCAGCCTAGCTTATGACTATGAGCCCGATTTATTTCAGCAACTGGCTTATCAGAGTACGGAACGCCTGACATTGATTTACAAGACCCTGAACTGGGATTATCAGCAAAGTTTTTCAGCCACTGCCATCATTCCCTTCAAAATAGGCCATTGGCTGGACAGCCGTGCCACACTACAAGCAGAATACAGGCAGGCGAAATGTGATAAATTCTTCGACCTTTCTTTCAACCACAGCAAATGGATTGGATTGGGAATGTTACAGAATAACCTAACGCTGTCTACCCAACCGGACATACGCATGGAACTGACCGGACTTTATTTAAGCCCATCCATTCAGGGAAATTATGATTTAAGCAATGTATGGGCCATCCATGCCGGGTTGCGATGGAATTTTGCCAACCAAAAGGCGAGTCTTCAACTGAAAGCCACTGATCTGTTCAATTCAATGCAAGGAGATATAGATGTAACACTGCGCAATAAAGGGCAGTATATGGACATGCACATCAACAGTTATTCACGCAACGTAACTTTATCCTTTACTTACAAGTTCGGAGGCTATAAAGAAAAACAGCATAAACCAATAGACACTTCCCGATTCAAATAAAGCATCATCAATAGTATCATGACACAGTAATAAGGGGCAGATTCGTACATCCGCCCCTCATTCGATTATTTCATAACAGAAAGTATCTTACTATATTCAGACTGATTATTCAATATCTCAATAGCTTTTTTCAGATCAGGATCATCTTTCAAGCGTTGCAGTATCGCGCCACGTTGGAAATAGTAACGTTTCAAAATCTCCTGAGCAATAGCATCTTTTATCTCTTTCGAGAACCTGTCCAACTCATGATCCAAATTATGCGTCAATTTCGTTTCCAAAGCGGCAAACTCTTCTTTTGCCCCATCCATATATCCTTCAAACTCTGCTATTTCTTTCAAGTTCTTCAGCATCTTCTCACTTTGCCGATCATAAGTAAACTTACGCTTATGTAACATCTTCTTAAAATCAACATAGTCAGCATCTGTTATTGTAAAGTCTTTCACTTCCCCTACCTGAGAATGCTTGATACAATATTGGGTAGCATAATCAAAAATCATATCATCATTAAGCAGATAAAACATAATGTTTGGGAAATTTTCAACTTTCACCTCCACATCCGGACGAATACCGCCACCATCACGCACTTCACGTCCGGCTGCTGTATGGAATACATTGGTCAGGCTGTCCGGAGTACGGGCCACAGACCCGTCAGCATTACGTTTAGCATAATCAATAGCTTGAATGCATCGTCCGCTGGGAATATAATATTTTGCAGTAGTTACTTTCATGCTACTGTTATAAGGCAATTCACGAGGAACCTGTACCAACCCTTTACCATACGTACGGCTTCCTACCACAATAGCCCGATCAAGGTCCTGCAAGGAACCTGAAACAATCTCGGATGCCGAAGCTGTAGAACCGTCCACTAGCACAGCCAGCGGAATCTCTGTATCTACCGGTTCATTCATTGTTTTATAAGTGGTACCAGCTTGTTTAATCTTACCTTTTGTTACCACAATCTCTTTCCCTTTCGGCACAAAGAAATTCACTACATTCACTGCTTCCCCCAACAAACCGCCACCATTGCCACGCAAATCGAGAACAATAGATTTAGCACCTTGCTGTTTCAATTCTATCAATGCCTTCTTTATATCTTTTGAACAGTTCTCTATAGCAAAAGTACTGATAACGATATATCCCACATTATTGCCTACGATTCCATAATAAGGTACAGGGTTCGTACGGATGGTAGAACGGGTTATTTTAAATTCCATTGGCACATAAGTACTATCAGAAGTAGGTCTCTCAACTTTCAACACACAAGTTGTTCCCGGCTCACCACGCAAATTATCACTGACATACGAGGTCAGATCATTGGGAATTCTGTCTCCCTGGGCCATATCTTTTCCATTGATCTCCATGATGATATCACCGGCTTTCAGTCCTATTTCGGCAGCAGGGCTTCCTTCGGAAGGTTCAATAATAGCCACACGCTTTCGGGGAGTATAATAACGTATTACCGATCCGATACCGCCAAACTTTCCGCTAGTCATTTCCTTTAGTGTATTATCTTCTTCAGGATAGTACTCCGTGTAAGGGTCGGTCTGCGCCAACATAGCATCAATACCATATTTTATCACTTTCTCAGGATCAATAGTATCAACATAAAACATATCCAATTCCTTGAATATCGCATTGAAGATATCCAAGTTTTTTGCTATCTGGAAATTACGGTCATCACCTTTATTAAAACTAAACAAAGCGCTACCTGTCAGGCCCACGCAAATCATTAACAATATTTTCTTACTATTCCACTTCATCACTTTATGTATTTGTGAACCGCAAATTAATACATTATTCTATTCAAGCCTGTAGAAGGGCCTCTATATTTAACTTTATTTCGTCCCATTTTTTCTTTGATAAGGTTGTACCCACCACTTGTATCACATTGGATGCTAAAATAGAACCTATAATGGAACACTTCTCCAAAGAATAACCACAAGTCAGTCCATACAGAAAACCTGCTGCATAATAATCTCCCGCGCCAGTGGTATCCACGACTTTTTTTACCGGAGGTACCTCTAGTTTGATGCATTCCGTACCTTTCTTTATACATGAACCTTGGGCACCTAGTTTTACTATTACAACACTGCATTTAGAAGCAATTTCATTGATAGCCCCCCATGCATCCTTGCCTGTATAAGCCTTTGCCTCTTCCTCATTAGCAAAAACAATATCCACGTATTTAGTTATCAAAATATCGAAGAATTCCAAATCTCCTTCCACAATATTATAACTGGCCATATCCAAGCAGATTTGCAATCCAGCCTCTTTTCCTAATTGCATAGCACGAAGAATCAATTCATGATCCTGTACCAAGTATCCTTCTATATATAGATATGCATACCCCTTAAACATATCCAACGTCAGATTTTCGGCTTTCATAGTGGCAGCAGCTCCCAAATAAGTGCCAAAAGTACGTTCTCCATCCGGTGAAATGAAAGTAGAAGCCACTCCTGTAGGTAAATCACCGGCAAGTAATTTCATGTCAATTCCCTGCTTCAAACCATTTTTTTTAAAATATTGCCCAAAATCATCGTTTCCTATCTTTCCGATAAATCCCGGATGTGCCCCTAGATTAGCTAATGCCAAGACTGTATTTCCCACACTTCCCCCTGTAGCTTTATGCGTTTTCATATCAGAGAATTTACCACTGATTTTCAGAAATTTATCTTCATTTATAAGTTGCATACTTCCTTTGGGCAAACTCATCTCATCTAGTAGCGAATCATCTTGCAAAGTAACAAGAACGTCAACCAATGCATTGCCCATTCCAATTATTTTATCCATTTATCTAAAATTTTTCTGCAAAGATATTGCATATTTCGGAAAAACCTATTATCTTTGCACCGCATTTGAGAGAAAAACCTTCTTCGTTAGCTCAGTCGGTTAGAGCATCTGACTGTTAATCAGAGGGTCCTTGGTTCAAGTCCAAGACGAAGAGCACAAAGGTTCGCAGATAGCGAGCCTTTTTTATTACTATATATAATAAAAGCCTTCATCACATTCTTTTGTAATTCCATTGTAATCTCCACCCGCCATTTTACTTATATTACCCTCAAAAACAAGATTTCCATTCAAATGTTTTGGAACTATCTTACTATTATTTACATTTGTTGGGAAACAAGTACTGATATGAAAACGCACATCATAGCACTTTTTCTACTTATAGGAGGAGCATTGAATTTATTTGGAGAAAACTTACATAACTTTTTCAACCGATATAATTTCAGCTTTATTACAGAAGATACTGGGTTACCCCATAACTTTATCAATGATATTTACAAAGACACTCAAGGATATATCTGGGTAGCTACTAATAATGGAATAGGACGGTATAACGGCTATCAATTTATTCATTATAATTCCCAGTCCCACTCCATTCGCTTGAAAAACGACTACGTGCATAAAGTCTGTGAGGATAAGTTTCAACGACTCTGGATAGGGTCGGAAGAAGGAATAGACCTCATTGACTTGAAACATTATACACAGATAGACACGGACAAAGAACTGCCTGCCGAATTGAAATTTCTAGCAAGTAACTACATTGCATCCATCTATCGAGACAAGCAGAATAATTTGTGGATATCGACAGACAAGAATCTATGGTATCTGGAACTAGGCGTAGACGGGCAAATAAAAGATTACTATAAACTGAAAAAAGATACAGAATCCCCCATCCACGCTGTTATTGACCTGCAAGAATACATCTGTGCAGGCATAGATAATCATGTATGCCGTATTGAAAAAGGGAGCAACCACTTACTGAAAACCAGCATGGTATCGGAGCTGCTGAAACCCTTTTCAGAAGACTGGAGAATTCTCTGCATGGAAACTGACGGGGAATTGTTATGGATAGGAACCAATCGCGGACTCTTCAAGTATAACCATACCCAGCAGAGTTTGAACCGGTACCGTTACTCCAATCATCGCCCCGGAATGCTAAGTCAAGCCTATATAACCGGAGTTAAACTGACTAGCAAAGGAGATGTCATCGTTTCCACTCTGAACGGACTCAATGTATACAATCGGGATACCGATACTTTTACTTATATCCGCCAAAACAATGAAATGCCTGACAAGTCGTTGAACTGTAATTTCATCAACTGCCTGCTGACCGACAATGAGAATATCTGGGTAGGGACTGAGATAGGAGGAATCAATTTATTGACTCCCAATTGTCTGCAAACGTATGTGTGGCAATACAACTATCTGCGAGAAACCTCTCTTTCCCCCAATCCGGTCAATGCCATCAGCGAAGACAAAGACGGAAATCTATGGGTAGGAACAGTAGAGGGAGGACTCAACAAAAAGAGCAAAGGCAGCGATGAGTTCATCCATTATACTTTTGACCAGAATAATCCCACTTCCATTAGTAACAACTCCATCCGTGGCATTCTCATTGATTCCGAAAATCATTTATGGGCATATACTTGGGGGGTCGGAATCAATGAACTAAATCTAAATATACCCCATAACCAAACTTTCCAACGCCATATCCGGGAAGACTCCATAGGATTGGAGGGAGATTTTCTAAGCAGCGCCTGTGAAGACACCATGAACAATGGTTTATGGTTTGGTACTACCAGAGGGCTTCATTTCTACCATAAAAAGACCAAGCGTTTCACCCGGGTCTTGTTTGACCGTTCCGACAATGAATTCGATGCGGTAGGGTCCATCATTATCGACCGCAAGAAACGTCTTTGGATGGGAACATCTGAAGGAGTTTTCATTATGGATTTATACTCGTTCTCCATTTCCTCCACACAATTCAGCTATACCTATTTAAAACATAAACTGACGGAACCCACTTCATTGCAATTAGAAAAAATAAACTGTATCATAGAAGATCATAATGGTACCATCTGGCTGGGAGCAAATGGGAACGGACTATATCAACTAACGGAAGAAAATGGAACACAGTTCACATTTCATAACTACACCCGCAAGGATGGGTTACCCAATAATACCATTATAGGTATTGTGGAAGATAAAACGGGACATCTGTGGATGTCCACCAACCACGGCATCGCCCAACTGGATACACAAACCATGACTTTCACCAATTATACAAAAGAAGACGGACTGCCCAATAATCAGTTTTATTGGAACGCATCTTATTATTCTCCCCAAAATAATCTGTTATATTTCGGTACTATAAACGGATTAGTCGCTTTCACCCCCGATATAGCCAAGATAAAAAAGCAGGATGCCAAAGTCAAACTGACCTCAATCAGTGTCGCCGGTACCATGGTCTATCCTCCAGCAGACGGAAAAACTCCCTGCGCGGTAACAAATTTACATACCATCCGTCTGCACGAAAAAGATCATGGTTTTTCCATCGAGTTTTCCACCTTAAACTATGGAAACTGTAACCGAGTGAAATATGCCTACCGCTTGAAAAATTATGAGAATGAATGGACAGAAACCCTTCCTGGCGAACATACTGCTAGATACAATTTCATTCCCTCCGGAAAATATGTGTTCCAAGTCCGTGCCACAGACGAGAAAGGACATTGGTCTGATAAAATAACGGAAGTCAAAGTAACCATCACTCCTTATTTCTATAAATCCTGGTGGTTCTATTTATTGCTTGCCATTCTGATCACCGTAGGCAGCTATTATTTTTATCAATGGAAAATAAGTCTGTACCGTCAACAGAAAAAACAACTGGAAAAAGAAGTAGCCCAACGCACCCATGAGCTAGAGTTACAAAATAAACAACTAGAAATAATGGCACGACACGTCGAGGAGGTAACGGAAGAAAAAATTGCTTTCTTCACCAATATCACTCATGAATTCCGGACACCAGTCACTTTAATCAACGGTCCCATCCAACGCGCCCTTGACGAAAGCCATGAGCCGGAAGTAAAGAAACAGCTACAAATAGCTGAACGGAATTCCAATTATCTGCTATCACTAGTCAATGAATTAATGGACTTCAGAAAGTTAGATGCAGACAAAGTTGTATTAAATAAGACAAACGAAAACTTTATCCGCCTTATACAAAATATATTAATGCCTTTCGAAGTATTTGCCCATGAACGGAACATAAACATCATCACCTACTTCCGGCTCTGTACCCCGTTTTGGATATTTGATGTTGAATATATGCGCAAAGCCATTATTAATCTGATATCCAATGCTGTTAAATTCACTCCCGATTATGGAAAAATAAGTTTGTATGTGGCTTCCCTTACCGACAAAGACAACCATACCTGGCTGTTCATAGATATAAAAGATACAGGTAATGGTATCGTACCCGAAGATATAGAACGTATTTTCGAACGCTTCTACCAATCCAAAAAGAGCATCAAATATCCCGTTTATGGACAAAGCAGCACAGGAATCGGACTATTCTTATGTAAGAAAATCATTTCTCTACACGGAGGCAACATCTATGCAGGAAACAATCCCAAGCAAGGAGCTTTCTTCAGAATACTATTACCTTTGGAAAAAGGTATCCCCCAAGCCGAATCAGAAAAAGAAAAATATGAGCAGAATGAACACCCACTTTCCATTCCTGCCAATGGAAACGAGAAAAAGGAAACCATCCTCATTGTTGAAGATAATGCAGATATGCGTACTTATATTTGTTCCATTCTCAAAAACAATTATCAATTAAAAGAAGCACAGAACGGTGCAGAAGCTCTTTACTTGATTCAAAGAGAAACGATTGATTTGATTGTCAGCGACCTGATGATGCCCGTCATGGACGGGAATGAATTATCCCGCCAGGTAAAAGCTAATCTGGCTACTTCCCACATCCCCTTTCTCATGCTCACTGCCCTCCGGTCCGAAGCCCAAGAAAGAATCAGCTACGAAATAGGAGTAGATGAATATCTGTGCAAACCATTTGATGAGGTTATTCTAAAATTACGTATCCGAAATATACTTGCCTTACGCCAGAAATACAAATCCATGTTCTCCACTAGTATGAATTGTGAAACATTGAATATAAACGCTAGTTCCAAAGACAACACATTTATGACATCGGCAATCAATTTAATGAAAGAACATTATGCCGACTCGGATTATAACTTAGAGCGCTTTATCCGCGATATGGGATACAGCAAAACATTAGTCAATCAGAAATTACAATCCTTAACAGGGCAATCCATTGGCCAATTTATGAGAAACTACCGATTAAATGTGGCAAAAGAGACTTTAACCAAAGTCGAATGCAACATTTCTATTGCAGAAATCGCATATGCTGTAGGTTTTAACGACCCCAAATATTTCACAAAATGCTTCAAAGAGCTGTTTGGAGTACTTCCAAGCGAATATTTTGGAAGAAAATAGTTCACTTTACTATTTTACTCCATTTGTGCACCATATTCTCCTATAGAAAGCTTTGTTTCCCTTACATTTGTAAAAAACAGAAATGCAAATGTATATGAAAAACATATTCTTATTATTGAGCTGGCTGATACTACTCCCCTCCGGTATACTGGCAAACCCTATCAAGGGAATGCTGGAAAGGATAGACAAGGGAGCATCGAACAAGTTCGTAGTCGAACTACACAAAAGCTCTAACGACTTTTTCGAGTTAGACCGGAAAGGCGACAAGGTAGTGATACGAGGTAACACCTATATTAATATAGCAACCGGCATCAACTGGTACTTAAAGTATCATGCCGGAATCCATCTGTCATGGAACGGTATGCATGCCTCACTACCCGATGTTCTTCCTCCCGTCCTCCGTAAGGAACGCCACGAAACAAACCTAGCCCTGCGTTATGACTTCAATTACTGCACCTACTCTTACTCCATGGCATTCTGGGACTGGAAACGTTGGGAAAAGGAACTGGACTGGATGGCACTACACGGAATCAACCTGCCGCTCGCTGCCGTAGGACATGAATGTGTATGGCGTAACCTATTACTCCGGTTGGGGTTTTCCAAACAGCAAATCAATAATTTTATTGCCGGTCCGGCATTCCTTGCCTGGTGGGAAATGAACAATCTGGAAGGATGGGGAGGCCCTAATCCCGACAGTTGGTATGAACAACAAGAAGCCTTGCAAAAAAAGATATTGCAACGAATGAAAGAATGGGGAATGCACCCCGTACTGCCCGGTTATTCAGGTATGATCCCCTCCAAGCTGGATTTGGGAAAGCGTATTGATAGTGGAAAAGAAAAGAAAACAGCAAGCGACACTTCCTCGGAATCCGCCCAAAGCACCCTCAACAAATGGAACGGATTCGACCGACCGGGAATCTTACTGCCCGACGATCCCAAGTTTACCCAGATTGCCAACCTTTTTTACGAAGAGACCGAAAAGCTGTATGGAACAAGTGACTACTACTCCATCGATCCTTTTCATGAAGCCAAAAGCTTGCCTGCCGGACTAGACTTCGGCAAAGCCGGCAGGGCTATTATGGATGCAATGAAGAAGGCTAACCCCAAAGCTGTGTGGGTGGTACAAGGATGGACAGAAAACCCACGTCCGGAAATGATGAAAGCGCTGAATCCCGGCGATCTGCTTATCCTTGATTTATTTAGCGAATGTCGTCCCATGTGGGGCATTCCCTCTATATGGAAACGAGACAAAGGATACGAAGAACACAACTGGTTGTTCTGCCTGTTGGAGAATTTCGGGGGGAACGTGGGCTTGCATGGAAGGATGGACCAGCTTCTTCACAATTTCTACCTGACCAAGAACAATCCACTGGCCGCTCAGCTAAAAGGCATCGGTCTGACGATGGAAGGCATTGAAAATAATCCCGTTATGTTCGAACTGATGTGCGAACTTCCTTGGCGTGCAGAAAAGTTTACCAAAGAAGAATGGATCAAACAATACATCCGCGCACGCTATGGCACAGACGATGAATCTATCCGGCAAGCTTGGCAGATCCTGGCAAACGGTATCTATAACTGTCCGGCAGGCAACAACCAACAAGGTCCTCACGAAAGTATCTTTTGTGGGCGTCCATCGCTGAATAATTTCCAAGCATCCAGCTGGAGCAAAATGTGCAACTATTACGATCCCACTACCACAACAGAAGCCGCACGGTTGATGGTGAGCGTGGCAGACAAATATCGCGGTAATAACAACTTTGAATATGACCTGGTGGACATCACCCGACAAGCCATTGCCGACCGTGCCCGAATAGTGTACAATTACGCTGTTGCCGACTTTAAAAGCTTCGACAAAAAAAATTATGCCACACACACCCGACAGTTCCTGGAACTGTTAATGATGCAAGACAAGCTGCTGGGCACACGCAAGGAATTCAAAGTCGGAAACTGGATTCAACAAGCGCGCAATCTGGGAATCACATCTGAAGAGAAAGACCTCTACGAATGGAACGCCCGCGTACAAATCACCACATGGGGAAACCGCTACTGCGCCGACATCGGCAAATTACGAGATTATGCCCATAAGGAGTGGAACGGGCTGCTGCGCGACTTTTATTACAAACGTTGGGAAAAATACTGGCAAGTACTGCAAGACCAACTGGATGGCAAACTTCCTGTACTGCCAGTAGGTAATTCATCAACCCCCACTGCCGATAATCCAGCCATGACCATAGATTGGTATGCCCTGGAAGAACCATGGACACTGGCAAAGAACATCTATGCGGCATCTGCCGAAGGTGATTGTATAGAAGTAGCGAAAGAGGCTATAACATTGATAAACAATTGATAGTAAGATGAAAAAGGAAGAGCTCAATACAGAAACCGCACAGCAGGCACCGCCCATTAAAAAGAGGCTTTTGTCACTCGATGCACTCAGGGGCATCACTGTAGCAGGGATGATTCTGGTCAACAATGCAGGAGGCAAAGTGTCGTATGCACCTTTGCAACATTCTGCATGGAACGGACTGACACTTTGTGACTTGGTTTTTCCTTTCTTTCTGTTCATCATGGGTATTTCAACATATATTTCATTAAACAAATTCAATTTCAACGTTTCCCTACAAGTGGTAACCAAGATATTGAAACGCACATTTCTTATTCTATGCATCGGATGGGCAATCGGTTGGTTTGACCATGTATGTGAAGGTGACTTCCTGCCTTTTGTCCATCTGCGCATTCCCGGGGTACTGCAACGCATTGCTTTATGTTACTGTGTTATTTCTTTTACAGCCCTATTTATGAATCATAAGTTCATCCCCGCATTAACCTTTATCTTACTAGTAAGTTACACTGTCATATTATGCATGGGGAACGGTTATGCCTGCGATGAAAGCAATATTTTATCCATTATTGACAGGCAACTTTTCGGCGAAGCGCATCTCTATCAAAAGAGCCCGATTGATCCGGAAGGATTTGTAAGCACTCTCTCTGCTATCGCCCACACTTGTATCGGTTTTTCATATGGAAAATGGATAATACAAAGCCATCAGACAGAAAACAAAGTACTCCGTTTGTTCTTGACCGGATTCATTCTGATAAGTATCGGCTATTTATTGGCAGATGCGCTGCCTTTAAATAAAAGAATATGGTCTCCTACTTTTGTTTTGGTGACCTGCGGAGCGGCTTCCATGTCACTTGCCACACTAATGTATTATATAGACATAAGGAATAAACAAAAATGGTGCCGCTTCTTCATCATCTTCGGCGTCAACCCCCTATTCCTCTATGTATTGAGCGAAGTACTTGCCATTATGATGGGAAGTACCGGATGGAAAGCGGCAGCCTATGCAGCCATTCATTCAGGAATAACCGACGCCTACCTTGCCTCAGCCGTCTACGCCCTCGTTTTCACTCTGTTTTTGGGGGGTATCGGTTATCCACTATATCTTAAGAAAATATACATCAAACTGTAACAACAGATTCACAATATATAGAGAACTATACAGTATTAAACAAGAACATATTAATCAAAACCAAAATTAAATTCTATGCTAAACGTACAATCTCTAACCCAAAGGACATTTGCACAGATAGTAGTCTTTGCATTACTCCTATTAAACAGTACACTGGCATTTGCTCAAAATCAAGTTAACGGTATTGTCACAGACAAAACCGGAGAACCCCTTATCGGAGTGAATGTAGTCGAAAAAGGTACTACCAACGGTGTTATCACTGACTTTAACGGACAGTTTACACTGAATGTAGCACAAGGAAAGACACTCGTATTCTCTTACGTGGGTTACACTACCCAGGAAATTACAGTAAAAGGATCTTCTTTGAAGATTATTATGGAAGAAGATTCTAAAACATTAGATGAAGTTGTGGTAGTAGGTTATGGCAGCATGAGTCGTAAGGATGTAACCAGCTCCATTACCACTGTGAAAGCAGACAAACTGAATGTAGGAGTTTATTCTGACCCTGGACAGTTGCTGCAAGGTAAAGTCCCTGGTTTGACGGTAGTACAAAGCAGCGATCCGACTTCTGGTACTGCTTCTATCTCTTTACGTGGGGCTTCTTCTCTGCGTACCGGTGCGGCAATGGAACCTTATTATGTTATTGACGGTATTCCCGGTATGTCATTAAGTCTGATTGCTCCCGAAGATATTGAAAGCATTGACGTACTTCGTGACGCTTCTGCAACGGCTATTTATGGCTCCAAGGCTGCTAACGGTGTAATCTTGATTACCACCAAAAAAGGTAGTAAAAGTGAGCACACTTCTGTAAACTACAGCGCATATCTTGCATTTGACAACATTGCCAAGCGTTTAGATATGATGACTGCCGACGAACTCCGCACCTATGCCAAGGAAAATAACATCACTCTTCCGAATGACAAAGGAGCAAACACCAATTGGAACGATGAAGTACTGCGCACAGCAATCAGTCATAACCATAACGTTTCTATCAATGGCGGTTCAGAAAAGACTCAATACAGTGCCAGCATGAGTTATCAAAACAAACAAGGTATCGTACGTGGTACAGATTTCGAGCGTTTCGGCGGCCGCGCATTTTTGCAAACCAAAGCACTGAATGATCGGCTCACCTTAGCCTTTAACGTGAATGCCGCACAATCAAAAGGTACCACCGTTGATTCCGCCAAAGATGGCCAATCCGTATTCGACGCCATGAATTATTATTCTCCACTAGTTCCTGTCACCAACGCAGACGGTTCTTGGTATAGCGACAAAACTATCTCCCAAAACTTCAATCCTGTATCCATGATCAATGAAGATACTTTTGAAAACAACAAGAAACTCCTTCAAGGAACAGCCAAAGGTACTTTAGATATCACTAAGGACTTAAAATGGAACTTAAGTCTTTCCTATCAAGACGAACAATATATATGGAACGAATACCATACCAGCAAATCCCAATATAACACCCGAAATGGCGAAGCTAAACGTATTGCAACAGAAAACAAGAAAAAAATTCTTGAAACATACATAAACTATGATCATACATTCGCCAATATCCACAAACTGGGCCTGATGGCCGGTTATTCATGGGAACAGAATGATGACAATGACAGTTTCGGTCTGGATGTCTACGACTTTTACAATGATAACACCACTTTTTATAATCTGAACCTTGCCAATAAAATGGATTGGCAGAATGGCGGTATCACCAGCAATAATAACGGTCATTTGGAAACTTTACGTATGATCTCATTTTATGGACGTATCAACTACTCCTTCAACAGCAAATACCTGCTTCAAGCAACAATTCGCCGTGACGGCTCCTCTGCCTTTGGAAAGAACAACCGTTGGGGAACTTTCCCATCCGCATCGTTGGCATGGCGCATGAGCGAAGAAAAGTTCATCAAAGATTTAAATGTTTTCGATGACTTGAAGTTCCGTGTTGGTTATGGTGTTAGTGGTAACTCACTCGGATTCGGAGCTTATTCGGCTATTCAGACTTACAGTACTTCAGGTTGGTTCAACTATACAAACGCCAATGGCACACAGAACAGTTACCATACCCTAGCAGCCGCCTCAAATGCCAATCCAGACCTAAAATGGGAACGTACAGCCATGTTGAACATCGGGCTGGACTTCAGCTTCTTTGGGGGCAGATTAGGAGGAACCATCGAATACTATGACAAGCGTACCAGCGACCTGATATACACTTACGAGGTTTCCACAAACCGCTATCCTTTCGGAACCATGCCGGCCAATGTGGGAGATATCAGCAATAAAGGTATTGAATTTACCATAAATGCCACTCCTATACAAACAAAAAATTTCTCTTGGCAAACCAGTTTGAACTTATCTCATAATAAAAATAACGTAGAAAGTATATCCAACAGTGAATATTCCGTAGATTATATCCGTGCAGCCGATCCTGAAATCGCAGGTTATTCTTCAAATGCAGACGTACAGCGCATCATGGAAGGACATCCTATCGGCACCTTCTACACCTACGAATGGGCCGGCTACAATAACCAAGGAGTATCCATCTTTTATGTACACGATCCTGAAACGGGTGAACGTACAGGCGAAACGACCACAGATCCTGAAACTGATAGAGACCGTACTATTACCGGCTGCGCACAACCTGATTTAAATTTAGGCTGGAGCAATAACTTCCAATACAAGAACTGGAATCTCGACTTATTCTTTACTGGTGTTTTTGGACAAGATATCTACAACGCCACTGCAGAACAATACTCTAATGTTTCTTTTGTGAAAGAAGGCCGCAATGTATTAAAAAGCGTAGCTACCGAACACCGTGCTACTGACACACAATCTCAAGCACCATCCAATCGCTGGATAGAGAACGGTAGTTATTTCCGTCTGTCCTCAGTCTCATTGGGATATACTTTCGGCAAAATTGGTAACTGGATAAACTCGCTCAAGCTATACGCCACTTGTAATAATGTATTCACCATTACCGGTTACTCCGGCCGTGATCCGGAAATCAACCTTGGAGGCTTGGAACCGGGCATGGACAGACGTACCAATTACTATCCGCGTACCCGTTCATTTATGATCGGTCTAAACGTGAACTTCTAACCATATAATTGAAAACTGATATGAAAAATAACATAAAATTAACAACCTGGCTGGTAGGTAGTCTGCTTACCTTCTCCGCCTGCACAGATCTAAATGTGGATCTTAAGTCCACTTATACCGAATACCCGGATTCCGAAATTGCCAAGGAAGCTAAAATGGCAGGTTTGTATTATGGATTCGGCGGAGCATTAGGACGTCGTTATATGGAAGCTGCCCTGCTGTCTTCCGATGAGTTCATGGCAGTAACATTTGGTGGTAACTGGTATGATGGCGGCAACTATATCCATTCCTCTCTTCACGCCAGCCTTCCAGGCGACGCACACGTGGACTGGGCTGGTGATATTCCGGCTGCAATCACAAAATGCAACCAAGCAATTTTTGACTTGGGTGGAGAAGATGAAAACAATGCCGAACAGGAAGCCTTGATTGCTCCGGCACTTGCCATGCGTGCTTTCTATCATTTTATTTTTATGGATACATTCGGAGCAACTCCCAAATTAGACCACTTGATCGGCGATTCTGAAGCTATCGACCGTTCTCCCCGTTCCGAAATTACAAAATTTATCGAAAGCGACCTGCTCCGTGCTTTGGCTTCTGGCGGTTTAAAAGAAGATGTTGATGCTTCCACTTATGGCAAACCAACCAAATGGATGGCTGAGGCTCTCCTTGCCAAACTCTATATAAACTGGGCTGTTTATACCTGTGATGATGTAGCTACTTATGATCCAAGCATGACTAATTCCAAATTGAATGATGTCATAAAATATTGCGATGATATCATCGCCTCCGGTCATTTCGATCTCAGTGATGGTTATCGCAAGAAATTCATGCCAGACAACGGCTATCAGATTAAGGATTTCATCTATGCAATGCCATACCAAAATAATGAAACATCAACCAGAGCCAATACTTACGCCCGTTTCCAATTCTGGCCTAAATTCAACAATGATGGTGCGGACGGTAAAGGACTGTTCGGCATAACACTATCCCAAAATGCCGGAGGCATTTTCATCGTTACTCCCGAGGCGGCAGACCGTTTTTGCCTGGAAGGAGATGAACGCAATGAGATCATCATGAAAGGTGCGATCAACTATTATGACATCAGCACACATACAATGGGAACAGAACCTTATATATACAACGGACAACAAGTTGTCCTCACCAAGAACATCACCATCTTGAATGACCAAATGGATCTTGGAAATGACTTGAACGCATGGTGCCAGGGATACCGATGCATCAAATGGGCTATTCAAGCAGACGATTATAACCTCTATAACCGCAATCAAAGCAATGATGTACCTATCTTCCGTTATGCAGATATTCTGCTGATGAAAGCAGAAGCTATTCTACGAGGGGCAACAGCCACTAACGGCGACACGCCACAATCCCTATTCAACCAAATACGCAGCTATTGTAACGCTCCATTATTAGAGCATACTCCTTCATTAAACGAGTTACTTGAAGAGCGTGGCCGTGAATTTTATGCAGAGACATGGCGACGTAATGATCTAATCCGTTTTGGAAAGTTCGAAGACGACTGGGGATATAAAAATCAATATCATCCGGAAGCTCAAACCGAAAAATGGCGTAGGATCTTTCCTGTATCTGTCGGCTTGATGAATTCAAACACCAACTGGAAGCAAAATTACGGTTATTAATAAATTAAATAAGTTTTTATAAGGGCTTGTTACAGCAAGCTCTTATAAAAAACTTTAAAGCAAAAAATAATTCATGAAACTTCATCAAATCTTATTGCTTCATATTGCGACATCTATCTTGGCATTATTCCCATCTCCTATATATGCCCAAAAAATGATGTACCAGGACTCTATCGAAATCGTAGTACACAGAGGAGCGAACCATATAGCGCCGGAAAACACCATTCCATCAGCTCTAGCTGCATTGGAACATGGAGCCGGCTGGATAGAAGTGGATGTGCGCAAAAGTAAAGACAATATACTTTATAATCTGCACGATGAAACTTTGGACCGTACTACCAACGGTAAAGGTCCCATTCAAGATATGCTATCCAAAGATATTGAAAAATTAGACGCCGGCAGTTGGTTCAGTTCTCAATTTACCGGCATTCACGTACCCCGTATAGCCGAAATGCTAGACACCCTACAAGGAAAGGCACACATTTTTTTTGATGTAAAACGAGGAACTCCGATAAAAGATTTGGTTATATTAGTACGCCAAAAAGGATATGAAAATAAAAGCTTCTTCTGGTTTGCAGACTCTGAAATGCTGAAAGAATTTATCAGAATCGCTCCGGAAATGAAGATTAAAGTAAATGCCTCCAATATAGCAGCTCTGAAGAAATGGATGAAAATATGCACCCCGGCCTATGTAGAAACAGATATCCTCAATATCACCCCTCAATTCAAAGAATTCTGCAAAAGCAATCATATCAAGATAATGGCTGCTATTCAGAATGCGAGTGAAAAAGAATATAAAAAAGCGATTGAAGCCCATCCCGATTTAGTCAATCTGGACCGGCCGGAACTCTTTGTAAAAATGCTCCGTCAGGAGATTAAAAAATAACCCTTTTCCAAGAAGAGCCATGAAAAGTACCCTATCTTATCTGCTGATTCTATGTAGCCTGTTCATGTCTTGCACCGGACATCAGGAAGAATCCCTATTGTCCTATGTAGATACCCGTACGGGAACTGCACCGAGCATAACCCATACCGCAGGACTTTTCGGCAAAAATACCGAAGAGTACGGACAGACGCTGCCTGCCGTCCTAGAGCCCAACGGAATGAACTTTTGGACTCCCCAGACACAAGATACAGAAATAAAATGCAAGGCTCCCTATTATTACAAAGATAAGAAGATACAGGGGTTCCGCAATTCACATTGGATTGTCGGAGGGTGTACACAAGATTACGGTTCCATGACCTTGATGCCTGTATCGGGTACACTGAAATATCTCCCCCAAGACCGAGGAAGCCTGTTCTCTCACCAAGAAGAAACAGCAACGCCTGCCTATTACTCCGTCCTTCTCAAAGATTATTCCATTTTTGCAGAAATGACCGGACGTTCCCGTTCAGCCATTTTCCGATTCACTTATAACCAACCGGAAGATGCTTATCTCATAGTCAATCCTAACAGCGATGAAGGAGAAGGATATATTGAAATCGATACTATAAAAAAACAGATACGCGGATACAATCCCGTACACCGTATCTATCAAGGCTGGGGAGCCCCCGCCGGATACAACGGGTACTTTGTCATTGAATATCAAAATGAAATAGAGGAATATGGTACATTCCGGTATGACAGTCTCTTCGCCGGACAACGACAGATAGCCGATGGAACAGGTATAGGTGCATATCTCCGGTTCAAAATACACCCAGAAGAACCCGTATTAATCAAAGCCGCTTCCTCTTTTACTGACATGGAAGGCGCTCAAAAGAATCTGGACACCGAGATACCTCATTGGGATTTTGACCGCACCCGGCAGGAACTGAACTCCATCTGGGAACAAAGGCTTTCACAAGTTACAGTACAGACAAACAACCGAAACGATAAAGAGAAATTTTACGGAGCACTCTACCGTGCCTCATTCCTGCCACGTACATTCAATGATGTAGACGGGCGCTACCCTTCTTTCTCCACAGGACACCCGTTCAGACAATCAGCCAACGGTAGAAATTACTATGAAGATTACAGTATGTGGGATACTTACCGTGCTCTCCATCCGTTAATCAATATCCTGACCCCAAAGAAAGCCGGAGACATGATGCAATCATTGGTGGACAAATATGAACAAGGCGGCTGGCTGCCTATATTTCCTTGTTGGAACAGTTATACCGCAGCCATGATAGGCGATCATTGCATCTCCGCACTGGGAGATGCCTATATCAAAGGAATCCGTAATTTTGATATCAACAAAGCTTGCGAAGGAATGCTCCAGAACGCATTCAAGACCCCCTCCACCTATGAAGAATACAAAAACGGAATGGGACGACGCGCCTTGAATTCTTATCTGAAATATGGATACATTCCTTTGGAAGACAGCGTACCGGAAGCCTTTCACACCTGCGAACAAGTATCACGTACTTTAGAATATGCATACGATGATTTCGTATTGGCCCAAGTTCTGCAAAAGTTGGAAACATCAGATGATAACTTTCCTGATCCACAAAAAACAGAACTTTATGATACACTAATGATACGTGCACGATATTACCGTAACGTAATAAACCCTGGCACCGGATATGCCCAAGGCAGATACGCTGACGGCAGTTTCCTCAGCGATACCGGTAACGTTTTTTCCTTCACTCGCTTCATCACCGAAGGAGCTCCCTGCCACTATACTTGGTATGCTCCCCATGATGTATACGGACTGATGGAATGTATGGGTGGAAAAGAAAAATACATCGCCAAACTGGATTCCATGTTCAGCGAACACCGCTACTGGCACGGCAACGAACCTTGCCACCAGATAGCCTACCTCTTCAACTATGCCGGACAGCCTTGGAAAACCCAACGCGAGGTGCGTCATATTATGGAAACAGAATATCTGAATGCTCCCGGTGGACTGTCAGGTAATGATGATGCAGGGCAAATGTCTGCCTGGTATGTATTTTCTGCTATGGGATTCTATCCGGTATGTCCCGGTACACCTTATTATATAATAGGAAGTCCTTCTTTTCCCCGGATGAGTATCCGCTTGGAAAACGGAAAGACATTCACCATATTAGCCCACAACGCCAACAAAAAAAATATATATATCCAGTCAGCAAAACTAAACGGAAAAGAATATGACAAGAATTACTTTACACACCAAGATATAATACAGGGAGGAACATTAGAGTTCCAGATGGGCCCGAACCCTAATACAAACTGGGGAGCACCCGCCCTCAGCCTGCCTCCCGACAATATGAAATAAGTACAAAAAATAAAAAACAATCCATATGAAGAATCAAACTATCATCAGCCTCTTATGCTGCCTCCTGTTGTTTGTGACAGGATGCAGTATTTCCCATCAAGGGAACACGTACGACATCATGACCTATGGAGCCAAAGGAGACGGACAAACAGATGATGCCGCCGCTATACAACGCGCCATCAATGCCTGTTCCGCTGCCGGTGGCGGAACCGTAATCATTCCTGCCGGACACACCTTTCTATGCGGCCCGCTATATTTGAAATCCTATGTGAACCTTCATCTGGAACCCAACTCCCGATTGCTGGCCAACCCCGATGAAAGCATCTATACAGAAAGCGCATTCCGCGAAAACCGTGGCGAAGGAATGATGTGGATCAGTGGAAAAGACTTAAAACAAATATCCATTACCGGTACAGGAGAAATAGACGGAAACGGAATCGCCTTCATGGGCAAAGAGCTGGATGATTCCTACGAGCTGAAGCCCGTCACTGATTTTGACCCACGCCCACATGTGCTTACCCTTATCAATGTAGAGAAGACCGTTATCCGTGACATCACGATCCGGAACAGCGCCTATTGGACAATACACCTGATAGGCTGTTACGATGCCTTGATTGACGGCATCTCTTTATTGAATAATCTAAAAATACGCAACGGTGACGGTATTGATGTGGATCACTCCAAAAAAGTACGTATAGCGAACTGCTTCATTGAATCGGGCGATGACTGCATTTGCCTGAAGAATCGTCGGGAATTTGAAGAATATGGCTCTTGCGAAGATATTGTAGTGACTAATTGTGTCATGACTTCACGCTCATGCGCCATCAAGATTGGCTCGGAAAATATGGATAAAATTGAGAATGTATTATTCAATAATTGCATTATCAAAAACAGCAACCGGGGCATCGGCATACAAAACCGGGATGAAGGTACTGTGAGCAATATCATTTTCTCCAATATATTAGTAGACTGTATGTTCTATTCTGATGTATGGTGGGGTAAAGCGGAACCTATCTATGTCACCTCATACCCTCGTGCCGTAGGCAATCATAAAGATGCAGGCTGGCGTTTCCCCAAAGGTGCAACGAAAGGACACTCGGGAGAAGTCAGCAACATTTTCTTCAATCAGATTAAATGCACTAGTGAAAACGGCATTTTCGTAGGGGGAGACACTCCGGAGAAGGTGCACCATATCTACTTTGATGAAATAGATGTCAAGTTGTTAAAACGTACCGATTATGAAGGCGGTGTGTATGACAAACGTCCTTGTAACGGAGATGGTTTTGTATATGACAAGACTTATGCTTTCTATCTGGACACCGCTTCGGATATCCGGATTACCGGCTATAACATTTATTGGGCCTTCCCTCAATTGACACAAGCCGGAGGAGAAATCAAAAAGAAGAATACAATACGTGTAAAAATAAACAAGAAATAATTATGACCCACATTCCATTCAAAGTTTCTTTGTTTAGACTGGTCTTCCTGCTGCTGCCCGTGACGGTCGCGGCACAGGAAGCCAGACTTTCTGATTACGTAGATCCCAGAATCGGTTCGGAAGGACTGGGACGGGTATTTATCGGCCCCTCCTGCCCTTATGGTATGGTGAAACCATCGCCCGATTGCACTGTCCATCCCAATAGTGGTTGGCTGCCTATGCCCGAACAAGTTAACGGGTTCTCCCAAGTACACGTCAGCGGGACAGGAGGAGGTCCTAAATATGGCAACATACTTGTCATGCCTTTTGGCAAAGGTATGGATCAGCTCAATCATATAGACTATCGCAAAGATGAAACAATCCGCTTGGGCTATTATGCTACCGAATTCCAGAGAACAGGCATATATACTGAAATAACAACTGCTCCACGCGCCTCATTCTACCGATTCACCTATCCCGAAGATTCCTTAAAATCCCTGTTGGTTGACGCCGGCTTCTTCCTGGGTGAACAACCGACCCCCGATGCCCGCGAAGCACAACAATTTGTAGGTTCGGAAATTCAAATCATATCCGATCACGAAGTAATGGGATATACCCGTATTCGCGGAGGTTGGAATAACGGACGTGCCTACACCGTTTATTTTTATGCAGTAACCGACCATCCCTTTGTACAAACGGCCACATGGAAAGGAAGCCAGATCAGCAATGAACGATACCAGCCAGACTCCCAACAAAAAACCGGAGCTTTGTTGCGTTTCCCTTCTTCTGCAAATACCATTCAACTGAAAGTCGGAATTTCATTTATCAGTTCTCTCAAAGCCAGAGAGAATGTATGGAACGAAATACCTCATTGGTCATTTGAGGACACCCGGCAAGCCTTATTGGCACAATGGGAAAACTTATTGCAACGCATTGATATAGCCTCAAATACACCCGAAAAATATAAGCGTATGTTTTATACCGGTATCTATCATACCATGTTAATGCCTGTAGACCGTACCGGTGAAAATCCATTATGGAGTGATCCGGAACCTTATTATGATGATTTTTATGCTATCTGGGACACCTACCGCACCTCAACTCCACTTATCACACTGATTGACCCTCAAAGAGAAACAGACATTGTACGTTCACTGATCAATATCTATAAACGGGACGGCTACATGCCTGATGCACGAAGCGGAAATTGTAACGGACGGACACAAGGCGGCTCCAACGCCGAAATTGTTATAGCCGATGCATTTGTAAAAGGACTACCAAACATAGATTACCATCTGGCTTTGGAAGCTATGCTGAAAGATGCGACCATACCGCCCGGAGGTAACGAAGAAGCGGAGGGAAGAGGCGGACTGATTCCTTATCTGGAATTGGGATATATTCCATACGGTATTCCCCGAGCCGGAAACCGCACAATAGAATACTCCTATTGTGATTATACCATAGCCTTAGTAGCAAAAGGACTAGGCAAGACAGACTTGTACCAGCAATACTTGAAACAATCTTCCAACTGGAAGAACTTGTGGCGGGCCGATTATGAACATGCAGGAGTCAAAGGATTCATACTTCCCCGGGATAAAGAAGGAAACTGGTTAGACAAAATACCTTTCGGAAACTCCCATATCCAGAAACCCACCTTCACATATACTCCCGTTACCTTTGAAGGTCCTTGGTATACTCCTTGGTGGAACATGTTCTTTTATGAAGCCTCCTCCTGGGAATATTCACTCAGCATTCCGCATGACGTACCCGGACTCATTGAACAATGTGGCGGAAAAGAGAAGTTTGACGAACGGCTGGATATTTTCTTTGACAAGGGTTTCTTCAATGTGAATAATGAACCCTCCTTCCTCACTCCCTGCCTATACCACTGGGTAGGGCGTCCGGATAAAAGCGGCGACCGCATCCATGAAATTATCCAGAAGAACTATAATGACGGTTCTGCCGGTCTTCCCGGAAATGATGACTCCGGAGCCATGTCATCGTGGTTGGTATTCCACATGATGGGGTTGTACCCCAATGCCGGACAAGACTATTATTTAATCCATACCCCTCTACTGACAGAGAGTCGTTTCCATTTACAGGAAGGCAAAACATTCACGATCAAAGCCGAAGGGCTTTCCGAAAAGAACAGGTATATCCAGTCGGTGCTATTGAATGGAAAGAATTATCCATATTCCACCATCCGCCATCATGATATCATCAGAGGAGGCAAGTTGGTTTTAAAAATGGGTCCCCGTCCCGGCAACTGGGGGGAGCAAGCTATTTCCCGAATCTAAAGAGTAACGTATGATGAAGAAAAAACTTTTTATATGCTTTCTGCTTATCGGCAGCCTGATGGGAAGCGTAATGGCACAAGGTATCATTACCCACCCTCTGTTATTCGTATTCAAACTGCATGGACAAACCCGAAAGTACCAGTTTACTTTCAGCCAGTCCAATGACACCCTTTATCTGCATTGGGGAATTGAAAGAAACACCCGATGGCAATCAGGCAGTTACGCCATGCCCCAAGAAGCTTTAAAAACGGCTGCCGGACTAAGCTTCTTACAACCGGAAGACGGACGGCATATCTGTCTCCCCGCTCAAGAGACCTTCGCCCTGCTTTCAGCAACCGCCTATCAAGAACTGAAAAGTCAAAAGGAATTTCACTATAATCAAACAGAATACCGGCTGGCTGATACGAAGTCACAAGCCATGGGGTACCCCCTGCTGCATGTAAACGACTCAGTAGACGGATGCGAAATGTGGATTATGGACAATCCGGATTTCCCTCTGATATGGGAGATACAAAACAATCCGCTCGGCATCAATTGGAAGGCAGTCCCCGTAACTCTCCCTGCACACCATCTGAAAGAAGAGATCATGCAAAGCCCGGAAAAGATGGGCAGTATCTATTATGCTTATCCCACGCCAGACGGCATACGGACTCCGGCACCCGAAGGTTACAGCCCTTTCTACGTCAGCCATTACGGACGCCACGGTTCCCGCTGGATGACTTCGGACGAACGCTATCTGGAAGTCATTCGTGTCTTTGATACGTTTCACGAGAAATCAGGACTTACCGCTTTAGGTGAGGATGTCCGGCTCAGACTTCAGAAAGTATGGGAAAACGCCCGCGGACGTGGCGGAGACTTAACTTCATTAGGAGAACGACAACATAAAGCCATAGCCAGACGACTGTATCAACAATACCCCCAAATATTCCGGGACAGTGCCTGCATATCGGCACGTTCCAGCACCTCCGTGCGTTGCATCATGAGTATGTCCGCATTCTCGGAACAGCTGAAAGAGCTCAACCCCTCCCTCCGGATTACCCGTGAAGCCAACCGGAGATACATGGACTACATAGCCTACACTTCACCGGAACTTGAAGAGTTCAGTTCGGACAGTGCTGCATGGAGGACCGGCTTCCGATGCTACGAAGAAAGCCATATTCGTCCGGAACGATTGACCGCCACGCTCTTTACGAATCCCCAAGAAGTGAAAGACCCTCGCGGACTTATGATGGGACTCTACTGGATTGCATCGGATATGCAAGATGTAGAGTTACCGCTTTCCTTCTACGATTTGTTTGAAAAAGAAGAGCTGTTCAACATTTGGCAGTCCATCAATTACCGGATGTATATCTGTAACGCCAATGCTCCGCTCAATGGAGGTGTAGCTCCCGAAAGTGCAAAATCTTTATTGAAGAACATTATAGAAAGTGCCGACCACGCCATTCGCAAAGGAACTCCGTGCGCCACCCTCCGTTTCGGGCACGACACCAACCTGATTCGTCTGTTGGCACTCATGCAAGTAGAAGGATGCTCCAATCAAGAGACAGACCCCGACCGGTATTACCTGGCCTGGCAGGATTTCCGCATCTCACCCATGGGAGCCAACCTTCAATTGATCTTTTTCAAGAACGGACAAGGAGAAGTTATTGTAAAATTGCTACATAATGAGAATGAGGTAAAGCTACCTATTGACAGCCCTATCGCCCCTTACTATCAATGGGAAGCGGTAAAAGCATTCTACAATCATTTATAGACATACAAATTGAGAAACAGCAACTTTCCTTCAAAGAGTCAATCTTCCTATTAGCTAAGGCTTTTCTTGCCTACAATTAAGCCCTTTCTTACGGTTACCTACTACAGTCTCCCTCAATGGACTATAGAGTCCATTGAGGGAGACTGTATGGTCCACCCAAGCGGACCTTACAGTCCACTGGCGGAGTCTGTAGTAGGTAGCCGTAAGAAAGGGCTTAACTATATGGAAGAAACGGCTTACATAACCGCCCTATTCCGGTTTTATCTTTTTCAGATAATCAGAAGGAGCCATACCAAATTCATCTTTAAAACACTGACGGAAATAGACTGTACTGTTATCGCTCATGTCCCACTTCGGTATGCAAATGACTCAGACATTCGAGACTATCGAATATTATACTTACGGTCTGATAGAGAATTACAACGGCCGTAACCACAGTACCGATTTGGTCATCTATTGTCAGAGCGTAGACGAGCTGTTCTATTCCTACATCCGTCCGCAGGAAACAGAGACCAAGACCTATATCCGCTAATGGAAGCAGTTGAATGCCACAAGCAAAGGCTGGAAGTGATAGCCGTTGCTCCGTTCTCAGCTTCCCCCCTGCACACATCATCTATTCACTAGACGAGAGGTCAAAGGATAAAGCCACTCACCCAAAGTAAAGAAGGCCGATCTCACCAATCATAGATAAGGCACAGATGGGCTTGAGGTATGTGAACAGCTGGGACAGACCGCCACTCGAACAGTACATGTTGCCTTGCGGTGATTATGAGTTCCCCTTCATCCTGACTCCGGTCAAACATAACGTATATCTGGAATAAAAACGGGAAAAATTAAAAAAGCATGGGAGAGTTCCCCGATAGGATGCTTTCCCATGTTCTTATATAAGATTAGAACTGAGTTTCTAAATAGTATCAAAATACCAATTGAATTTTCTTTATAATTATTCCTTTGTCTTTCAGCTGTTCCACAGGATAGATTTCATCACGCAAGGATATTTGTACAAAATCTATATTTTCCCACTTCAGCGGCACATTGTCATTGTCTCGGGTAGATGCGGGATAATAATATGGAGTAATACCTCCAGGATATTCTTGAGGTAGAATAACTCCCTTGGTTGGCCTTAGAGCTGAAACGGGAATAAGAATCTGCTGCATGTCGGGCTTGATAGAGAAGGTATTTCCATAGCCACGGCCTTCCGTATCAATAAAATTGATGATAGCTTTGTCTGTATTAGTCAGTCCTTGTGCTTCGATTCGGATGTACTTGGGTGTAGATGTCTTCCAATCGCGACTGTCGATAAGGGGAGATATGTATTTGGATAGGGTGACATCGCAAGGTAATTTGTAAGTATCCTTACGCTCTAGGTCGGGAGTGGTGATCCGGAAGGCTTTGACCATCTCATCGCCTACATAGACCTGTGAAACTTGGTTGTCGGGGCTATTGTGTGGTCTGCTTCGCCTCAGTTTTCTTATATTGTCATTCTTGTCCAAAAGGGTGAGGGTAGTATTATTATTCACGATGCGCAGATTGTATTGCTCCTGTTCATAGTAGCCAAACTCGTCGGCTGCGCCGATGATCTTGGCGGGAAATAGTAATTTGCCATCAGTATATTCTATGCCGAAGTGATAGCCAATTTCACCTAATGGATACTTGCTTAGGTCTACTTCTGTCTCATAACGGAAACCACTCTTGTGCGCCATGGGGATGCGCTTTCCACCTCTCCAACCTGACAGAATGTAAAGATTGACTTGTTTGGGCAGTGTGGGACCATACACCTCACATGCGAAAACGCCTGGGCGACTTTGCGGCATTTCTGTCAACGTGGAGTTGTTTACTTTCCAATCTTTCATGGCTTCCTTATTATAGTATTCCTGATTGGGAAGTGCTTCGTAGTTTACTAACAGGTTGTTCTTGAATGTATATTTACCGGGATATATGCAAAGTGCTGTTTGTAAACCAGGCAATTGAATGTGGATGTTACGATTGAGACAAACGGCCTGACGGGCAACCCGGTTCACGCTTCCTGCCTTGAAAGGATCGTCAACGTTCATAATGTCGGGATAAACCTCTAATTTCCATTCGTTATCGGCTACCTTGTCAATGAAATAGATTCCGGTACCTTCATATTGTACAACGGGAGATGACCCCACACCAGCAATATGTTTCAGGGCTTTCACATTTTTGGGTTGGTCGGTGGTATTGTTAGAATAGTAGAACATGTCCTCGGCATTCAGCTGTCCCAAATCTTGGTAAAAGTCTACCTTAAAGTCTCCGAAATTGTTATTTTGTGGATAGTATCCATAATGCTTCCCTCTGGGTATGCGTTTCATCACTTGAGCCGAAATCATACCGCCGATAGCTTTGGATGGGGTATATACCATATTTAGAAAATGTGTTTGCCAGCTTAAATTGCGTGAAGCTGTTTGATGTTCATCGTAGGAGAACATGGTTGCAAACTGTATGCCTCCGCGCCTATACTCTCGTGTCATGGCAGGCAATAAGTAGCCGTTTTCCGTGTCCGTTGCATCAAATTCGTACACAAGGCGGCTCTTGCCTTTCAGCCCATCTTTTACCAGAGGCTCATATCTGTCTACAAAGTGCAATCCGTTGTCTATGAAACGATGTCCGTTATTCAGTGCTTGTGGATACCAGGCGTAGGTAGCTCCGTCTACCATAGATTTCTGAATGGCTGGCGCTACATCGAAATTCTGACTCAGATTGTAGTATATCAGCTTTTTACATCCAGTGCTTTTGATAGCTTTACACATGCAATTGATGTATTTCACCATGCCTGGAATATCATTAGGAAACTGTGTGGGTTCGTTAATAATTTCTACATAGATGATATTGGGTTCGTCCTTAATACAGCGTCCTGTATAACGGTTGACATGGTTTAAGATGTCCGTCATATAGTTTATCTGACACTTAATTGCCTTTTCATCGTGTATCAATGTGTTTTTGGCAAAAAGTTTAGCATAGCCGGTATTGGAGTTGTCATTCATTTCGGGAAACTGTGAATCGTACGTCACAATAGGCGAGAAAAGCATGTAGATACCTCGTCTGCTGGCTTCGGCAATTAGATAATCCATCATATTCAAGTGGTCGTTGTCTATCAGATGCCCGTCAGGATCAGAATTCTGAAAGTCTCCCCAAAAGCAGATGCGCAAGGCATCCCATCCCATGCGTTTAAAATGATCCATGTCTTCGCGAACCATCGCTTTGCGGTCGGCGTTTACATAGCCTGCCGCACGGTAGTCGCATGATGAGGGCAGACAGTAATTGGCACCGAACAATGCCACTTCCTGATTATTTTTTTTCCAGCGAACTATGCCGTCTTTATCTTGAAAGACCAACTCTTGCGCTTGAAGTACAATAAGTAGACTCCATGCAAATAATACTAAAACAGATATTTTTTTCATAACAGATAAGTTTTTGATACGTTCACAAACATACTTGTTTTTTCTACATTGGGATCATATCCAATAGACAATTTATAGCACATAATTTCCATCTTTTTTCGGCTTTTAGATTTCTTTAATGCTGTCTTTTTTGTGTTAGCATCTGTCCTAAATCTCCATTTGCAATACTCTCTGGATAATTACATTTGCATTCATCAAATATTAATTATTAACCAAATTAATTTAAGCTATGAACAAACAAAGAATGCTTGGCAAAAGAAGAATTCAATATTTTCGGCTTTTGCATGATGCAAAACAATCTTCTTTAAGAAGGACCTATTCATTAATGGCCCTTTGCCTGTTCTGTGTGATCAATGCATTCGCACAGAATGTAAAAGTAACCGGTAGAGTAACCGATGAAGCAGAGGAAGCCATTATCGGAGCTGCTATCAAGGTAGTGGATAGCACAATCGGGACTATCAGCGATTATGATGGCAACTTCGTATTGGATACGCCTAAGGGAGCCACCATTGAGGTCTCTTATGTGGGCTATGCACCCAAGCGGATACAAGTTACAGAGAGCAAGGCTTATGCGATCATATTAAAAGAAGATGCGAAATTGCTCGACGAAGTGATTGTAACCGGTTATGGTGCCGTATCTAAGAAAAATCTGACGACTTCTATTGCTAAAGTAAAGGCCGATGAGGTGAATAAGGCCGCTACCAGCAACATGTCGCAAATGTTGTTGGGACGTGCAGCCGGTTTGCAGGCAACGGTGGCCAGTGCTCAGCCGGGTGGTGGTATCAATATTTCCATTCGTGGTGCGGGTGCGCCTATCTACGTGGTAGACGGTATGGTTATGCCAGGATCTGCGTTGGAAGGTGACAGCGGCGGAAGTACCACTGTAATGCCCTCCAGTGTAAACCGTTCTGGTTTGGCTGGTCTGAACCCCGAAGACATTGAATCCATTGAAGTTTTGAAAGATGCTTCTGCCTCTATCTATGGTATCGGCGCGGCCAATGGTGTGGTATTAATTACAACGAAAAAGGGTAAAGAAGGTAAAGTGAAAGTGACTTACGACGGTAACATATCGTTGGTAAAGAACTATCCATACCTGGATATGCTCGATGCTCCTTCCTATATGAAATATGTGAACGCTTTCGGTCGTGAACAGTATATGCACGACCATAACATGGGAGCTTACGGCTCTGCTGCCTATGACAACGGTTTTCCTGATGTTTTCTCAGACAGCAATATTGCTTCAGCGAAAACCACGAATTGGCGTGACCTTGTACTGAAAGACGGCAGTATATCCAGACACAATATCACAGTACAAGGAGGAACAAAAACATTGAACTACTACCTCTCCGGCAACTACATTCAGCAGATTGGGTCTGTCTCTAATTCTGAAATGGAACGTTTCACTTTGCGCTCCAATGTTTCCGCACAACTTACCAGCTTCTTGAAGTTGACTACGGCTTTCAATATTAACCGTAACATCTATCAAAACGGTACGGTGGGTGGCGCTTCCAACAGTCGTGGCGAACAGGCTTCCGGTGCTTTGGCTGCTGCCATGTCCTACCTGCCCAACATGCCGGTACGTGATGAAAATGGCAACTATACGCTTTTCAAGGTTATTCCTAACCCCGTGGCTATGGAAGATATACAGAACGAGTCCAAGAACAATGGATATAACGTGAACTTCACTGTTGATATAAATATTATTAAAAATATGTTGGCCGCCAAGTTCCTGTTCGGCTATAATAACGAAAATTCAGAGCGCAACGTCTACATTCCTTCGGATATATACTTTGACCAGATGTATAAGTCGAGAGGTGCCGTAAACCGTAACGAACGTTACAACACTACCATAGAGGGTACCATCAGCTTTAACAAGGCATTTGGCGAAAATTTCCGTATGGATGCCGTTGTGGGTATGGGCCGCTACTTGAATAAATATACAGGTATGGCCGTAAGCTATACGGACAATAACGACATTTTGGCTAATGACAACATTGGTGCAGCAGCTGGAACATTTACGCCCACCTCTTATCATAGAGAGGACGAAAAACGTTCGCAATTTGCACGCGCCAGCTTCGACCTGTTCGACAGGTATGTGATAGCAGGAACTCTGCGTCGCGACGGCACTGACAAATTTTTCAAAGGCAAGAAATATTGCTGGTTCCCTTCTGTATCTGTAGCGTGGAAGATTTTCAACGAAGAGTTCATGAAAAGGGTAGAATGGGTGAACTTGCTAAAATTGAGAGCCTCTTATGGAGTGACAGGTAATGACAATCTGGGGTCCTCGCTCCATGGTTCGTACGATGCCTTTGGCACTCATGTTATGTTTAACGAAAACTCTGTAAAATACATTCCCTATTACCTGAAAAGTCAGGATTACCCTGACGTAACTTGGGAAAAGACAGTAATGAAGAACATCGGATTGGACTTTTCTCTGCTGAACGATAGGGTAAACGGTAGCTTTGACTACTTCTGGAACGACATTACGGATATGCTGGGGTATGCCAATTCAAACGGCCTTTCCATGTTTGGTTCTTATCCCATCAACGGTGCACACATCCGCCGCTATGGTTGGGATGCCACTTTGAATACGGTCAATGTCACAACAAAGGACTTCAAGTGGACTTCCGTACTAACCTTGTCCCATACCAACGCTATCTGGAAGGAACGTATGCCTAATCATACCTACAACGAATACCAAATACGTAAGGACGAGCCTGTAAACGCCAGATACTACTATCGTACGAACGGTCTTGTGAACTTAGACAAGAGCAACATGCCTTCTTATCAACCGGAAGCATACCAGAAGCCAGGTTGTCCTATTATCGTAGATTTGAACGGTGATGGACTGATTACCGTGGAAGACGTGGATATGAAAAACGTGATTCCTTCTCTCTACTGGGGATTCGGCAACACGTTCACTTACAAAAACTGGGATCTGGATGTTTTCATTTACTCGCAACTGGGTGTTGACAAGTACAACGATGTCTATTCCTGGACAAGCGGTAGAGGATTGGGCAATCAGACGAACAACATGTCCGTCTACATCAAGGATGTATGGCACTCTGAGCTGAATCCGAACGGTACCATTCCGGGTATTGCGTATGAGATGGCTTCTGTATCTTTGCCCGGTGGTGCCGGAACAGATATCGGTTACGAAAATTCCTCATTTGTTCGTGTGCGCAACATCACACTGGGATATAACTTTAAACCGAACCAATTGGGCGCATTGAGTAAGCTTCTCAGCGGCATTAGAGTTTATGTAGATGTTCAAAATCCGTTTACTTTCACCGGCTACACTGGTCTCGATCCCGAAGTGAATACGGGTGGCAATTACAAGGGCGGTAAAGCTGAATATCCGCAGACACGTACATTCTCTTTGGGTGCCAAATTATCATTCTAACTTTAATAACATACTATTATGAAGAAATATATTTATCTCTCGATCCTTACCTGCATACTCACAGTGTTCGGGTGTGAAAATGATTTTGATGCCAAGATATATGGTTCACTTTCTACAACAAATTTTCCTCAGTCCGAAGCAGACTATGAAAGCTACATGATGGATTGCTACATCCCTTTCACCTTGACTTGGGCTTATAATTGGGGTAGCAGCAACCAGCACAACTTCTACGTGGCCGAAGGCGGCATTAACCGTATGCTTGACACGCCCTCCGATATATGTGCACCTTGGACCTTGGGCGGTTCATGGGGTGGTCCTTGCATCTATATGGCACAAGGACAGTTTGAGGACATGAAGTATGCCAGTACTTATAGTAATATTTTGCCTTCTCACTTTGACAAGGTACGTGATATTACCCGTATGACAAAGATTATAGGCACCTTGGAAGAAAGTACCCTTCTTTCTGATAAGAAAAAACAGGAATTGATGGCTGAATCTCGTCTTCTGCGTGGCATGACGATGTTTTATCTGCTTCACTTCTACGGTCCTGTGCCGGTTATCCTTGATCCAACGCTGGTAGGCAATCTTGAAGCAGAGAAGAATATGGTACGCCCTACGTTGGACGAGATGACCAAATATATCACAGCCGATTTGGAGTATGCTGCTGAGCACATGGTAGAGACACAATCGGAAGTGGGACGCTACACGGCCGATTATGCTCGTTTCTGTCTGATGCGCCATTACCTGTGCGAAGGTGCACACATGGATGGATATTATCAGAAAGCCTACAACATTTACCATCAGTTTACCGGCTCTTACTCGCTTTTCACCTCAGGTAAGAATCCTTACTTGGACCAGTTCAAGATAGCCAATGAGTTTAACTGTGAAACCATTATGGCCGTGTCTTGCGGTTCGGATGCCGACGGCAGCGGTAAGCGAGGAAACTTTAACCCCTTATCTTGGTACTTGCTTCCCTACGATGTATCCAAGTATGACGATAAAGGGAATCCCACCCCGTTTGTCAATCAAGGTGGAGGCTGGGGACAATATTACAATGTAGATCCTCAGTTTTATGAAACATTCGAAGAAAACGACATGCGTAAAGAGGGTATCCTTACTTCTTATTACAGTGCTTGGTATGGCTGGGTGACAAAGGAAGATATCGGTGTGAAATGGGACGGTTACATTTTGAACAAGTATCCCATTGAAACGGAAACAGCTTTCCAGGGTACCGATTATCCGTTGGCCCGTTGGGCGGACGTGTTGCTGATGTATGCCGAGGCCGATGTCCGTCTGAATAAAACGGTTTCCACTTCTGCTATCGATTGTGTCAATCAGGTACGCCACCGTGCAGGGTTGGCAGACCTTCCGGCAGAGAAAACTGCATCAGTCAATGATTTCTTAGATGCCCTGTTGGAGGAAAGAGGTCATGAGTTCTACTACGAAGGCCATCGCCGTATAGACCTCATCCGATTCAACAAGTACTATACTATCATGGATGCGATTGGCTGCACACCGACATCACAGTACTTCCCTATTCCCAACTACGCAGTAGATCAGGCTACTGATATGGGATATACTTTAACGCAATACTTCACGAGACCCGATTACGACGGGCCTCAAAGATAAAGCAGGATAAAGTCCGACAGGTCAGTGGTAAAGATTGTTTTATGGGAAAGGGGCTGTCCGGCAAATGGACAACCCCTTTTATAGTTCTATACCGGACATGTACGGCTATTTTTCTGATACAAAAATCCGAATCTTAAAACTGCCTCCTGTTGTATCTATCTTGCCGACAAGTTTGCCGGTAATCAATGAAGATAACAGTCTACTGTCTGTAACAATGGTAGGTCTGGTGTATCCTTTGGGAGTATCGCTTGTCACTTCATTGTTTATATAAATGCGGCAGCTGTCTTCATTTTGATCAATACCTTTCAGCATGTAGCGTGCAGAGAGATGGGTACTTCCATCGGGCAGGACAGTCTGCGTATCCACAGTTCCCGGCAGGATGTTTCCTTTAAAATATTCACCTTCTGCATAACCAGAGAAACTGACCATATTGACAAGAACAGAATCATTCTCGACCTGAAAGATATTACTTATAAAAATGATCAGTGTCAATATCTCTTTCATAGCAAATGCTTTATAAGAAAATTCGAGGCTAAATCGGCAATTTCTTCGATATGTCGGGAGAATCCATGGTCGTATTCTTCCATGAGATGCAACTCGCTGTTCTTCCAGATGTTTTTGTAACGCTCACTATAAGAATAGGGAGCCACACGGTCTCCTGTGCCGTGAATTAGAAAGGCTGCTCCTTGGTAGCGAATGGCTGTTTCATAAATGGGCAGACGGAAAGCTGTCAGAATATACTCCCTACCTAATTTGCGGCCTCCGGGAAGCTCGACATATTCGGGCGGATTAATGGGGTTGTATAACACCCCGAATGTATTTCCTCGTATGGCATCTTCACGCAACACAGCTGCAGGTGCCAAAAGAGTGACCGCCGAAATGGTGTCGTTCATTTCACCTGCTGTCATACTTACGACTACGCCTCCTTGCGAATGGCCGAGCAGTCCTATCTTGCCGTTGCACCCATCTAATTGCAGAGCATAACGTACGACACGTTTAAGATCTTCTATCTCGTTGGGAACTGTCATATCCTTAAAGTCGCCTTCACTCTCCCCATGCCCGTTAAAGTCGAACCGGATGGAGGCAATGCCGTGCATCTGAAGAGAGTCTGATACCAATTTCATTAATTGCCAGTTTTTGTCTCCTCCGAACCCGTGGGCAAGAATGGTTATAGGGCATTTTCCTGTTCCCTTATTTTCGGGCATTTGAACTTCTGCAGCAAGCAGACCTCTCGCACCGGGTATCAAGACTTTTGTCACTCTGTTTTGTGCAACAGCACATAGGCTCATTGAAGCGCACAATAATCCAAGAAGTATTCGTTTCATCATAATAACTGTTCTTTTATGGTGCGAAAATACAATATAGATAACACAAAATCAAGCAAAAACAACGGATTATAAACAGAAGTCTGTTTAGTGTCATCGTCTGTCCAAAATCTTCATCGCTTATGATTAGAGAACTGTTACATTTGTCTCCAAGTTTATTGATAATTTCAAAACTGATTTACTATGAATAAGAAAAAACTGATTATGTGGTTGTGCATTTTGTGCTGCTGCGCTACTTTGAGTGCCCAGTATGGCACGCTTACTTCGCCCATTGTGGGCAATGACGACTCTGTAACATTTCGCTACTATGCTCCTTATGCCAAAAGTGTATTGGTGAACGGACAGTTTATGGTGGGAGATATTCCCTTGATAAAGGATGACAAAGGTGTATGGAGTGTGACAGTGAAACCCGAAAAGGCGGATATTTATCCTTATAACTTTATTGTGGACGGAACGCGTCTGAACGACCCGGGTAATAAACTGCTTTCGCCCACCGATGCTTTCAAATCCAGCTTGCTGGAAATGCCCGATCCCGATGCTTTGTATACTATCAATCCGGTGCCTCACGGCAAAGTGCACTATTGTACTTATCGTTCGCACGTGTTGCAGCAGTATCGCACGGTAGTAATTTATACTCCTGCCGAATATGACCTTTCTGCCGGCAAAAAATATCCGGTATTCTATTTAGTGAGCGGAACGACCGATTCGGAAGAGTCATGGTACAAGACGGGACGCGCCAACACGATTTTGGACAACCTCATTGCTCGCGGACAAGCTGAGCCTATGATTGTGGTAATGCCTTATGGTTATATGAACGGCGGTACACCCCGTCCTCACACCATGGAGGCCGGTGAGATGTACAACACCTTTGCCCGCGAATTGACGGAGTGCGTCATACCTTATGTGGAACAGAACTTCCGTACGATAAACGACCGCGACCATCGTGCCATTGCCGGCTTTTCACGTGGTGGCGGACAATCCATGTTTACTGCTTTGAAGCATTCCGACCGGATTGGTTGGATGGGATCATATAGCGCTTACCTCACTCCACAGGTGATGGAAAAATATTTTCCCAACCTAAAAGAAAAGGCCAATAGCCTGAACATGCTGTGGTTTTGTGTAGGCAAAGATGATATTCTCTACAAGGAAGTTATCAGCAATACGAAGTATTTCAATGAAAAGGGTATTCATTATGAGATAGACGACCGTGAGGGAGCACACACTTGGATGCATGCCCGTTATTGTCTGGCCGAAACTTATAAGAAATTGTTTAAAGACAAGAAAGAGAGTGAGAAGTATCCCGGCATTATGATTGATGCCAGCACTCTTCCTGGATTCAGTGTTTTCTATCCTACCAATCTGAAGGAGATGGTGGCCAAGCAGGGACGGTTGCCGGTATACATTCATGGCAATGGTGCCTGTACGCACTATTCAGGCGATTATCAACCGATGTTTGTCGAGATGGTGAAGAACGGCTATGTGGTTATCTCGGTAGGTGCGGTAGACGGAGATATCACAGTCAGCGATATGGATGATAACCTGCTGGATGCTGTCGATTGGGTTTGCAGGCAGTCTTCCACTTCCGGCAGTGATTTCTATCAGATGATTGACCGTTTCAAGATTGCTGTGGGCGGACACTCTTGTGGGGGCGCACAGGCCATTTCCGTTTCTTACGATCCGCGTGTTTCCACTACGATGGTACTTAATGCCGGTATGGGCAATATTGAAATGGCACATGCTAATGCCAATAGCCTGAAGCAGTATCATAAGCCGGTGATTTACCTCATCGGAGGGCCTAAGGATATAGCTTACAGCAATGCCAATATCGATTTCGAATCCATCAATCATGTACCAGTGGTTTCGGTGAACTTCCCTGTGGGGCATGCCGGAACCTACAAACAACCCGAAGGTGGTGTATTGGGCAAAGTAGCATTGATGTGGCTCGATTGGCAGCTGAAAGGTAAGAAAGAAGCATCCAGATTCTTTCTTGATGCCGGCTGGCGCAAGAAAAATTTCCCGGAATGTGACTTTAAATCCAAGGGTCTGAAATAAAATGAAAGGATGATAGGAGAGCGTGGGTTCTAACAGATAGAGGGTGTTTTGTAAGCAGTATACAGCTTCACGTGTAAGATGTATACTGCTTCACAGGCAGGGCCACACACGTGCTTTGGTATAGTTCAATGCCTACGATAGTGTAAGCCAACACGTACTAATGCATAAGCTGAAACATTACTATGTGTAGCCCGAGACATGCTAAGACAATGTAAACCTGGCAATCTCAACATGTACGCTAAACACGCCAAGCAACTAATGATGTTCCAGGTATGAATATAGGAATAAAGTCCTATTCTTGTTTCATCCCTAAGTACTCCATCGGTGTCTTGCCAAATTCTGCCACGAAGCAACGGGTGAAGTAAGAAGCATTGGAAAAACCTACCATATACATAACTTCCGCCACGGAAAAGTTTCCATTTTGGAACAGTAAGGCGGCTTTTTTCAGACGAATGGAACGAATATATTCCACTGTAGACATGCCGGTGAGAGACTTTAACTTCCTGTAAAGCTGTTTCTGGGATATGCCCATGAGTCGGCTTAGCATCTCTACCGAGAGGTCGGAATTGTCTATATGCTCTTCGATGATTGTGGTAATTCGGAATAACAGCCTTTCATCAATGGATATTTCGCCCTTTAGTTCGGGTTGTTTGATATGTTCAATGCGCATCTGTTGCTCCAATTTTTTTTTGTTTCCAAGCAATTGCTTGATGCGTGCCACAAGAAGCGAGCTATCGAATGGCTTTGCAATAAAAGCATCTATGCCTAATTGGGCACTTTGATATTCAATACCAGAGTCATTCTTGGCTGTCAGAAGAATGATGGGAACAGTGGCAAGCGGCATGTGTCTGCGGATGTTGCGGCACATTTCTATACCATCCATTACAGGCATCATCACATCAGCAATAATAAGATCGGGCAAGAGATTAATGCAAAGTTTCAGACCATTTTTCCCATTTTGAGCTGTAACGCATCGATAATCCGTACTTAGCAGATTGCTTATAAAACCGGAAATAGAGGTGTTGTCCTCTACGATGGCAATCAGCGGACGTGTATCTTCTTTGTTTTCTGTTGTGGTAGGCTTTTCAATGATTTCCTCTTGCTCCTGAATGTCTATGTTGATGGGAAATGTTAATTGGACAGTGGTTCCGTTGGAATCGGATGTGAGAAGCACGGTGCCGTTATGCATCTCTACATATTCCTTTACGATGGCAAGCCCTATGCCGGTGCCCTCTTTGTCATTTTTGATAGTGCGCGAGGATTGGTAGTAACGTTGGAACACGAGGGGAATCTCCTCTTCTGGGATGCCCACTCCCGTATCTGCCACCTTAACATAGAGATGTTTGGCCTGTTCATTATACTCCAGAGAGAACATGATGCTGCCATGCTTTGGGGTAAACTTGCATGCATTGGCCAGCAGGTTGTTCAGGATGGATTCCATTTTAAAGATATCCATACGAGTATAAATGTTCTCTCGATTAGTATCGAAAACAAAATCCAGCTGCTTGCTCTTTATATTCTCTCGATAAGAATTGAAAATGCAGCGCGCGAATTCTACGAACTCTATTTCGGTCGGAATGAAGGTTTGCTTTATCTTTTCTCTGTCTTGATAAGCTTCAATAGTGAAATGGATAAGCGAACCCAGCTTTTTGGCATTTTCGTATATTAATTCCAACAATGCTTTCTTTTCTTGTTCGGTCTCTTCACTCAGCAGTTTGCTGGAAGGAGCAATGATGAGACTTAGGGGAGACTTGAATTCATGGGCAATGTTCGTGAAAAAATCTATTTTTGACTTGGCTTGTTCCATGAAATAATTTTTCAATTCCCGTTCTTTGCGCAGTTGCTGTCTGATAATGATGAAACGCAATATCCACCAAACAAGGCCAATAACTACCAAGAGGTAAAAGAGATAGGCATACCAAGAAAGATACCAAGGTGGTGTGATGGTGATGTACAGAATAGCTTCTGTCTGCTTATTATCTGAGATGTTTTCCAAGGAACCTATGTATAAGGTATAGTCTCCAGGTGAAAGATTAGGGAGTGTAATGGAGTTTTCGTTCCTATTCAGTTCTATCCATTGTGAATGATATCCATCGAGTTTGAAAGCATAGTTTGTCAAACTTTCACCTTTATACTGATAGTCGGAGAAAGAAATTCTCAGGTTGTTCTGTTTCGCAGTAAGCCGGATGTGCTTGCTTTGCCGGTCGGTATAGCTTAGTTCCTCATTGCTATTAATTTCAATATCGGTAATCTTTACTTTCTGGGATTGTTGTATCTCTTGCCTCAGCAGTATGGGATCTATCTGAGTTATCTTATTGCTCGTTCCCAACCATACCTTGTGATCAATTCGGTCGTAGAAGATGTCAATGTATTTTTCCGAAATGCGGATACGGTGTACTTTCAAACTTTCCTTCTCCACTATAAAGAGTCCTTCGGAGGTAGTGAGCCATATCTCATTCTCCCCCTCATCCATGGCGAATACTTCGGTAGACAGCACACGGCTCAATGGGATACTTTGTGTGCTGATGTTTCCTTTGTTTACCGATAGTTTCAGCAGATTGTCTGAAGTGCTTATCCAGATATTTCCTTCCGAATCGCTGATGACAGCGTAGGAGTCAATGTGGGGAATGTCAGTTATCTTCTCTATGGGGAGTATAGTACCGGTTGTCAAGTTGATGCGGTCGATATGATGATTATTGGATAATACCCACAGATTGTTTTCTCTGTCCAATGCTAATTGGTAGATATCGTTGCTGTAAAGCCCTTGATCATGGGTAAAGTGGTATTTGACCTTCAGAATGCCCCCTTCAGGGGATTGTTCGCTAGAGATGCCATAAACACCGCAAAAAGTAGCCAACCACAAGTCACCATTGGGCGTTTCTAATATATCGTACACCCAATTTTTGAGGTCATCGAAGAAGTAAGAGATGAACTGTTCGTTCATCGGATTATAGCGTAGTAATCCTCCGTCTGAGGCTACCCATAGGTATTGGCGGCTGTCTTCATAGAGTGCACGTATACGGTTGTGCGGAAGGGAAGATTCTTTGGAACTCATTTGGTACCACCGACGGATATTGTTGCCCTGCATGTCTGTTTTTAATTTTATCAGCCCTCGGCTTCCACCCAGCCAAAGAGTACTGTCGACCGTGCGCTGTATGCTGGATATCTGGCAACCTTCATCGGAACCAGTGATGTCGAACAACGAACGGGATCGGATAGAAGGATTGTGTGCGGCTAAGGAGATGCCATTGTCGGTTCCTATCCAAATATTACCATTAGCATCCTTGAAGAACATATTGACTACGTTGCTGGACAGGGATTGACTGTTTCGTGCATCGTGTGAAATCAGATGCCAAGTGCCCTGTCTGTCGCATACGTAGAGTCCGTTGTCTGTTCCTATAAGCAGATTATTATCATCTTTAGCAATACTCTTCACAACATAAAAATCTCTGACGCGTTCGATTTCCTTGGTATTTAGGTTCATGCGATGCAAATGATGGGCATTACCTATCCACAATGTGCTTTCAGAGCTATCCAACATCAAGGTAGAAATGTAGAAAAACTCAGGGTGGGAGATAACTTGGTAATCGCTGGTGGCAAATGAGTAACACCCCACTTCGTCCTTCATGCCGATGTACAGATTCTTTTGGTCGGTGGCAAGCGATTGGATGTTGCGTGGAAAATCCTTTCCGCGGATGAGGGCGGGCCGCAGTTCATCTTGTTCTACATTATAAATATAGAGCCCCGATTCTGCTCCAATCCAGATTTCACCCTTATATTCGCAGAAAGAACTTATCGACTCGTTTAACCGAATATTAGGCTTGCTGAACTGTCCGTTTTGTAAATTAAATAAAGTAATGCCATTTTCTCCGCCTAAAAGCATAACTTTGTGATGGATAAAATTGCATTTGACGAGTTGATGTGAGGGAAGTGTATCTGAAACATAATGACGTATGTCATAGCCATCGTAACTATACAACCCGCGTGAAGTACCGAACCAGACCATGCCTGTGGAGTCTTGCGTAAAACATCTTACTGATAGTGTCTTGGTTTTTGAACCCAGATTATTGAAACCTCCATTCAAATTGGACAGATTGTCTGCCCACAGATGGCAGGTAATGGAGCAGGTAAGTAGTATTAAAGTTAAAATCTTCATAAGGTTATTTGTTTACTAAGAGCAAATTAACACATTTTTCCCGGATGAGAAAAATGTCCGACGGGTAAACTTCAGCATTGTCCTTTTTGTGTTATAGAATGTTCTATCTGGTCTGAACAAAAGAGTATGTTCTATCTAATTTTGTCAGTTAGAAAACATGTCCTTGCATTTATTAATCTTTTAAATTATAGAACCATGAAGAAAATTACGCATTATTTGGTTAGTATGCTCTGCTATACTATTCTTCTGCTGACTGGTTGCACAAGTAAACAGCAGCCTTATTGCATCGGGGCAGACATTTCGTTCGTTCCCCAAAGTGAAAAGGGGGGAGTTGTATATAAAAATGTAGATGGGAAAGAAACGGATATTTGCCAGATCATGGCCGCCCATCACTTCAACACCATTCGTTTGCGCGTCTTTGTCAATCCGGAGGCCAAAGAAGGATACGCTCCCGAAAAAGGATATTGTGATTTGAAGCATACTCTTGCCATGGCCCGTCGTATCAAGAAAGCAGGCATGAAGTTTGCTCTCGACCTACACTATAGCGATACATGGGCCGATCCAGACAAGCAGTTCAAGCCTTCCGCTTGGGAAGGAACAACTGGTGCGGAGTTAGAAGAAAAACTCTACTCCTATACCAAAGATGTGATGATTGCTTTAAAGCAGGCAGAGGTAGCTCCGGAGATAGTGCAGATAGGTAATGAGATAAATCACGGCATGGTATGGCCAGAGGGCAAGTTGGATGACAATGCTACAGAAGAAAACTGGCGGTCGTTGATGGAACTTTACAAAGCAGGCCAGCGTGCGGTTCGTGAGGTATTACCGGAATCAAAACTGCAAGTACATCTCGCCTTGGGCGGGCAGAACCGGCTTTGCCGTGAGTTCCTGGATCGTATGATTCAGATGGAAGCCGAATTTGATATTATCGGACTCTCCTATTACGAACAATGGCACGAGACTTACAATGATTTAAAGTCCAATCTCTATGATCTGACCGAACGGTATCGGAAGCCGATATGTGTTTGCGAGTATGGTGCCAATAAGAAAAACATTAAGATGATCAATGATATTGTACGCTCCCTGCCCAACGGATTGGGTTATGGAACTATGGCATGGGAACCGACGAGGGTCTTGTTCGATAAGGAAGGGAATGCTGATAAGGATCTGTTCGGCATATATGATGCCTTGTACAAACAATACATAAAGAGTGATGTCCAACCCGTTTATGAACCTCCTTATGTAAATACGGATACCATTCAGAAACCCATTATCGGTGCGGATATCTCTTGGCTTCCCAATCAGGAACAACGTGGCATTGTCTTCTCTCACAACGGTGTGCAGAAGGATGCATTGAAAATCCTGAAAGAGAACGGGTTCAACTGGATTCGTCTGCGTCTTTTTGTGGACCCTACGACAGAAAAGGGATATTCCAAAGATGGTTTTTGTGGGTTGGAATCCACTCTATCCATGGCCAAGCGTATAAAGGCTGTTGGCATGAAATTCCTGCTCGATTTCCACTACAGCGATACATGGGCCGATCCTGGCCAACAGGCAACACCCGCATCATGGAGTAACATCCATGGCTCTGCACTGGAAGGAAAGGTTTATAGCTATTCAAACGAAGTCATCAAACGTTTCATGGCCGAAGGCGTCTGTCCTGACATGGTGCAAGTGGGTAATGAAATAAATAATGGCATGATGTGGCCACAGGGTAAGATAACGGAGACGTATGAACCCTTTGCCGTTCTGTTGCGATGTGCTACGGCCGGTGTACGCGCCGCTAATCCTGATATTAAGATTATGATTCACATTGCTTGTGGCGGACAAAATGAAAAATCGGTGAAGTTCTTCGATAAAATCATCAGTCGTGATGTTAAGTTTGACATCATCGGGCAGTCTTACTATCCAAAGCATCATGGTACGTTGAAAGAGTTGGAAAGCAACTTGAACGATTTGGCCATCCGCTACAGAAAACCTATTGTAGTGGTAGAATATCAGGAATTTCGAAAAGAAGTGAATGAAATAGTCTCACGTATCCCTCACGGATTGGGTTTAGGAACTTTCATTTGGGAAGCTACTTCACCGATGTGGGGCGAGCTGTTTGACAAGAATGGAAGGACAACTGAGTATATAAGTATTTATCCTGAGTTTTTGAAGGCATTTGCTGATAATTAATAATCCTATAAATAATATGAAGATAAAATTTTTATGGACGCTTTTGACAACTTTGTTGATTGCTTCCAGCATGTATGCACAAAGGCCGATACCTGAAAATACAATGGTTTCGGAAACGGCCCTTTTTAAGAGAGAATATCCTCGTGTTGACAAACAGAAGCGAGGTTACTTCCGCCTCTATGCTCCCAAGGCGCAGGAGGTATACCTGGTATGCGGAAAACGATATGACATGACAAAGGATAACGACGGATGGTGGTATGTCACCACTTCTCCTTTGGTCGTTGGGCTTCATTTTTATCACTATATGGTAGATGGCATGACGGTGACAGACATAGAGACTTATACGTATGGTGGCAGCTATGGACGCTCCAGTGCCATCGAAATACCCGAAGGGACGGAAGGGGACTACTACCGTCCACAGGAGATGGCGCATGGACAAATTCGTTCGGTGGTCTATTATTCTACCGTGGAGAAACAATATCGTCGGTGTCATGTCTATACACCAGCAGAATACGAGACTTCGAAAAAGAAACGTTATCCGGTGCTTTACCTGCAACATGGTATGTGCGAAGACGAGACAAGCTGGCCGATGCAAGGTAAGGTGAACTTTATTCTTGATAACCTGATTGCTGCTGGAGAGTGCGAACCAATGCTGGTCGTAATGGATAAGGGCAATTGCAGCATTCCTTTCAAGCCCAAGAAAGGAGAAGATATAAACAAGGCAAGAGATGCATTCGGCTCCATTTTTCCATCCATCCTGTTGCAAGATATTATTCCGAATATAGAAAAGCAGTTCCGTACGCTGACTGATAGAGAGAACCGGGCTATGGCTGGTCTTTCATGGGGTGGGCATCAGACCTTTATGACTACATTGTACAACCTCGACAAGTTTGCTTATATCGGCTCGTTCAGTGGTGCCATATTTTTGCGTGATGGGGATTATAAAACAGCCTATAACGGTGTGTTTGCCGACAGCAAGGCATTCAACAAAAAGGTCCGCACACTATTCATCGGCATTGGCAGCGAAGAAAACTTCGGCGCACAGAAGATGAGTGATACATTAACCGCTCTTGGCATTAAAAACACCTTTTACGAATCTCCGGGTACAGCCCACGAGTGGCTCACCTGGCGTCGTTGTTTGAAGGAGTTCTTACCTTTATTGTTTAAGAAATAAATAAAAATGTCAATAATGATACAAAATAATATGAGTGTAAGGAAGAATAAAAGGCAAGCAAGAAAATATCCGTCTACAGATTTTTTGCTTCTGCTCTGTATCATGCTCTTTTGCCGGTGCAGCATTCACCAATCCAATGAACGAATTAATTTGGAAGGTACGTGGCGATTTGCGATAGACCGGCAGGAGGTAGGGATATCGGAACAATGGTATTTGCAGAAATTGCCAGACTACGTACAACTACCAGGATCTATGCTGAGTAATGGAAAGGGAGATGCTGTCAACTTGGGAACTCCTTGGACAGGAAGCCTGTTCGACAAATCCTTTTTTACTGAAAAGAAGTTTAATCGTTATCGCCAATCGGACAACTTTAAGGTACCTTTCTGGTTACAGCCGGAAAAATATTATACGGGGGTGGCATGGTATCAGCGTGATATCGACATCCCTGCCGGGTGGCAAGAGAAAGCCATTCGTCTGTTTTTCGAAAGGTGCCATTGGGAAAGTCGTGTATGGATAGATAGTGTGGAAGTGGGGATGAGAAACACATTGAGTGCTCCTCAGGAATACGATCTGACAGGTTTGCTTACTCCCGGAAAACATGTGATTACTGTTCGTGTAGATAATATGATACGAGAAATTGATCCGGGGGAAAATTCGCATAGTATTTCTGACCATACGCAAGGAAACTGGAACGGTGTAACAGGAGAAATGTTTATCGAAGCTAAGTCGCCCGTCTATTACGAGGATATTACTCTTTTCCCCACTTTGAGCAAAAGCGAGTTAACCGTTAAAACCAATGTGCGCAATGTTACGGGCAAACAGCAGGAAGTGAACTTTTTCTTCATGTTAGAAAAGAAAAGAATAGAATATAAACAGGTGATGAAGCCGGGTGATAACAAGTTGGAGTTTAAAATCCCCTTGTCGAGAAATATGACTTATTGGGATGAATTCCATCCTAATCTCTATACGCTGCATTGTGGGCTACAGGGATTCGGAACTATTACAGATGACCGTCAACTCACTTTTGGTTGTAGGGAATGGGAAGTCAGAGAAGGGGTGCTCTATTTGAACGGGCATCCCGCCTTCATGCGAGGTACGCTGCATTGCGCTTCCTTCCCATTGACCGGTTACCCCTCTACTGACAAGGAAGAATGGTTGCGTGAGTTTCGTATTTGTAAGGAGCATGGTCTCAATCATATTCGTTTTCACTCTTGGTGTCCGCCTGAAGCTGCTTTCGAGGCAGCAGATGAGTTAGGCATATATTGTCAGGTGGAATGCTCTTCTTGGCCCAATCAGTCGAGTAGCATCGGGGATGGCAAACCCATAGACGCTTTCCTACAGACAGAAGCAGAGTATATTGTGAAAGTATACGGTAATCATCCTTCGTTCTGCATGTTGGCTCTTGGCAATGAGCCCGGAGGAAATCATAAGCAGTATCTCACCAACTTTGTTTCCTACTGGAAAGCACGTGACAACCGACGGTTGTACACCACAGCGGCAGGTTGGCCTAATATTCAGGAAAGTGATTTCCTGAGTGATTCCCAACCTCGTATTCAACATTGGGAGGAAGGATTGGGCAGTATCATTAATTCTAAAGAACCTTCTACAGCATACGATTGGAGCGATTATACAGATAAATTCAATCAACCTTTCATCAGCCATGAGATAGGGCAATGGTGCGTATACCCCAATTTCAAGGAAATAGCAAAATACACAGGTGTATATAAGGCAAAAAACTTTGAGATATTTCAAGAGAGTTTGCGGGAAAGCGGAATGGAAGCGTTGGCAGATAGCTTTCTGTTGGCTTCAGGTAAATTGCAGACAATTTGCTATAAAGCAGATATCGAAGCTGCTTTGCGTACGTCTAATTTCGGCGGATTCCAACTTTTGGGATTGAGCGACTTTACCGGACAAGGTACAGCATTGGTAGGTACATTGGATGCTTTTTGGGAGGAGAAAGGATATGTTACTCCCGAGGAGTATCGGCGATTCTGCAACAGCGTGGTGCCGTTAGCGCGTATTCCCAGATTAGTATTTGAGAATGATGAAAAATTTGTTGCTCAGATAGAGGCTGCAAATTATAATGAAGAGATGCAAAACCCAAAAGTCTGTTGGATAGTGAGAGATGGTACCAATAAGATAGTGAGACAGGGAAAATTCTCTATAAGCCAAATTGCCATCGGCAACAGACAGTCGTTAGGCTCCATAGAATTCAACTTGAAAGATATAGAAAAGCCCGCTCAGTTGACCTTGGAAGTATTGATAGACAATTATGCAAACAATTGGAATTTTTGGGTATATCCTACAGAAAAGGAGATTGTAAATAGTAATGATATCTTACTGACTGATTATTTGGACAAGACTGCCATTAAACGTTTAAATAACGGTGGTAAGGTATTATTGTCATTAAAGAAAGGTACGTTGAAAGATGAGTACGGTGGAAATCTAGCCATTGGTTTTTCCAGTATCTTTTGGAATACATCGTGGACTAATGGACAAGCACCTCATACATTAGGTATTCTATGTAATCCGAAACATCCGGCATTGGCTGCTTTCCCAACAGAGTATCACAGCAATTACCAATGGTGGGATGCGATGACCCATTCTGCACCCATACGTATAAATAAGGTGTCCAAAGAAGCCCAGCCCATTGTGAGAGTGATTGATGACTGGTTCTCCAATCATCCGTTGGCATTGTTGTTTGAAGTGAAGATAGGCAAAGGTAAATTGTTGGTGTCCGGCATTGATTTTCACCGCGACATGCAAATGCGTCCTGCTGCTCGCCAACTACTTTCCAGCTTGTTAAACTATATGCAGAGCAGCGATTTCTCTCCGAGACATATCGTGAAAATTGAAACAATTAATGATTTGATAGATAAGTAATATGAACAAAAATATTGGATTAGGCATACTTCTCGGATTAGGTATGGTTGCACTTCCTGTGGAAGCGCAGAATGTGTATGAACTGACAGCACCAAAGGTGGAGAAGATAATTTATACCAAACATCTGAAACTGGGTGGAACGGCTCCTGATGGTGGAAGCATAGAAGTGAATAGTTTTTATATGTTACGGAACGGAAAGCCCATGCTGCCCGTTACAGGTGAGTTCCACTACAGCCGCTATCCTGCAGAACAGTGGGAACAGGCTATCTTGAAGATGAAGGCTGGTGGACTGACCATCATTCCTACTTATGTGTTCTGGAATATCCACGAGGAAAAGGAGGGCGTGTTCGATTGGAACGGTAATAGAGATTTGCGTCGCTTTGTGGAGCTATGTAAAAAACATGACATGGACGTGATTGTACGTATTGGTCCTTTCTGTCACGGAGAAATACGTAATGGAGGTTTACCGGATTGGCTTTTTGCGCGTCCAGTAGAGGTACGCTCCAATGATGTAAACTATTTGAAGTATGTAGAACGTCTCTATAATGAGATTGCAGTTCAGTTGAAGAAATTGTATTATAAGGATGGAGGTCCCATCATTGGTGTGCAGATAGAGAATGAACACCAACATTCGGCTGCGCCATGGGCCATTCAATATCCCGGTGAACAAAGGGATATGACGGCTGCCACCTACGATTCGTCCATTACAATGATTGGAGTAAGTGAACAGCATCAGAATATTACGATGTCTGAATTGGGCGATCTACACATGCGTACACTAAAACAGATGGCAGAGAAAGCGGGTATCATTACTCCTTTGTATACCGCTACCGGTTGGGGAATGGCTGCTGTGATAGGTAATGAGGCACTACCTGTAACTGCTGCTTACACCTATCCGTTTTGGGCAAAGCCCTCTATGTCTCCTTTCTGTCTGTTTAAAGACATTCAGCGGGTACCAGATTATTCGCCGGTGCGCTATGATACCGACAAGTATCCGTCGTTCTGTGCGGAGATGGGTGTAGGTATTCAGATGGTGTATCGCAGTCGCCCTATTGTGAAGGCTGAAGCAGCCGAAGCGTTGATGGTACGTACATTGGGCAGTGGTGCAAACGGTATAGGTTACTACATGTACCACGGTGGCTCTACCCCGAAACAAAACAATGGCGTAGGATTTTTTAGCGATGACGGTATGGGTATGCCTAAGATTTCCTACGACTATCAGGCTCCGATTGGTGAATTTGGTTTGGTACGTGATTCGTATCAGAATTTGCGCATTCTTCATACATTCTTAAAAGATTTCGGTTCTATATTGGCACCCATGGAAACGGTACTGCCCGAAGGATATGAGAAAATAACACCGGATAATCGGGAAACGTTGCGTTATGCTGCCCGTATGAAAGAAGATGCCGGTTTCATCTTCATGACCAACTTTCAGGATCATGATACAGCACGCTTTGACCAGACAGATTTGCAGTTAAAACTAAAGCTAAAAAAACAGACATTGATCATTCCTTCTAGTAAAACGTTTACTTTGAAAAAAGACCAAAGTGTGATTTTACCCTTTAATCTCTCTATGGAAGGGGCACTCTTAAAGTATTCTACTACTCAACTCTTGGCTAAAGTAGAGGAAAAGAATGCCGTACACTACTTCTTTTTTGCTCCGGAAGGACTACGTACAGAATATAGTTTTGACAAATCAACGTTGAGCTCGGGTAAGGAGTTCTATACACCGAAACCTGGTTTGAAAAGTACTTTCTCCATTACAGTTAAAAATGGAAAGACGTTGAAGATTACAACCTTAACACGTCAACAGGCATTGAACACTACCAAAGTGAATAATCATATCCTTATTACTGAAGCCACAGTATTGCCTGAGAAAGAACAATGTACTTTGCTAAGTTTAGGGAAGACCCAAATCAGCTATGCCCTTTATACTGCTAATAAAGGATGGAAAGAGGAAACCATAGAGGTACAACCGGTAGATGTGAAAGCTGATTGGAAGAAAGTGGGTACCCGCCGAATGACCGTAAAGATAGATCAGCCCGATGTGCCACAGGTAAACGATTACTTCCTACGTGTGAACTATGTAGCAGATGTGGCAATGGCTTTCATTGGTGGTTATTTGGTGCTTGATCATTATTACTATGGGATACCATGGACAATCGGTTTGAGACGATTCAAAAATGAATTGAAGAATGAATACTTGAGCTTCTATTTCCGTCCTTTACGTAAAGACGCCCCTTTCATTGGTGATCTTCCTGTGGAAGCTATTCCAGATTTCTCACAAAAGGATGCCGATTGCTTGGTCAGAAGTGTGGATGTTATACCTGAATATAAGGCTATTGTTAATATTTAAAAATCAAATGGCTTCTGTCTAAAGCCCAAAGAAGGTGTGTGTTGACACACCTTCATTTTCTCTTTAAAATACATTCCGGTTCTTAATCTATCTTTTCATACTACTTTCCCTCACCTGCAAACAAGTAGGAATAATGATTTGCTTGATTTTTTTATCCCCTTTAATCTTATCAATCAGCATCTGACATGCAGCTTCCCCCATCTTGTAAGTCTGATGCGAGACAGCCGAAAGCCGGGGAACTACATAATTGGCATGTTGTTCGTCCGTATATCCGATCAGTGCTATATCCTGGGGAATACGAAGTCCATGATTTCTGATTACTTCCATAGCGGCAAACGCCAAGGTATCATTCATGGCGAGAATGGCATCAGGAGGCTCAGGAAGTGACAATAAAGTCTCTGTAGCTATTTTCCCTTCCTCGAAATCTATCTTCCGGCATACTACCAAGTCCTTCTCAATAGATATTTTATTTTCCCTCAACGCTTCAAGGTAACCGTGTTTTCTGTTTTTCACTATATCCAGGTGGTTGGCGCCACCGATAAAAGCAATTCGCTTGCTTCCATGATCCAGCAAGTGCTGTGTAGCCATTTGGGCAGAATGTACTCCATCTGCCACCACCGTAGAGAAACGTTCCGGCATACAGACACGGTCAAACAGCACGAGTGGCATATTCATATCATCCAAACTCAGCCAATGGTCATAATCCGTTGTTTCCTGAGACAAACACCCTATCACACCTTCTACATGCATATTGACCAGATTCTCAATATTTCTTTTCTCGTGCTCGTATGACTCATGGGAGGTCGTGATAATGACAAAATAACCGTTTGCTATGGCTGTATCTTCTATGCCACTCAAGATAGATGCAAAGAAGTGAGTGACAATATCGGGCACAATCACTCCAATGGTACGAGGGGTATTTTTCCGAAGACTCATGGCAAAGGGATTGGGATGATAATTCATCTCTTTCGCTAATTTCTGGACTTTAGCACAAAGTTCCCGACTGATTTCGGGACTGTTTTTCAAGGCACGAGACACTGTAGGAATAGATACACCTAATATCTGCGCCAAATCTTTCAATGAAGTACGTCTCGATTCTGCCATATAAATACTATAACGGTAATTGATTTACTTTACAAAGAAAGCACATTCCCGTCAATATCCATACAAAGATCGGCTTTTTTTAGTGGTTAGTGATGAATCACCTGCCAAGCGACACTGCGCAGCTTATTCACCACTAGCCACTTATCACTAATAAATCGCTTCCCGCATCCGGTCTTCGAATGCAGCTAAAGCAGCTTTGGCACCCTCACCCATGGCTATGACGATCTGCTTATAGGAAACATCGGTCACATCGCCAGCAGCATAGATACCTTTCACAGAGGTTCGTCCGTTCTTGTCGGTCAGGATTTCACCCATGCGGTTCGTTTCCACCAGTTCTTTGAACAAAGCACTATTGGCAGTCAGACCAATCTGGACAAAAATACCATCCAAAGCAAAAATCTCTTCTTTTTCCAATGAACGATCTTTCTTTATGAGTCCCACCACTTTGTCACCATCTCCTAATACCTCTACCGTCTGGGTATTAGTGAAGATATCCACATTAGGCAGGCTCCTGGCCTTCTCTTGTAAAACAGTATCGGCTTTCAAGGCATCCATGAACTCAAAGACGGTTACTTTGGAACAGATACCCGCCAAATCAATAGCGGCTTCCACTCCGGAGTTCCCACCACCGATGACTGCCACTTCCTTGCCTTTATAGAACGGCCCGTCACAATGAGGACAGAAAGCCACTCCATGACCAATGTATTTTTCTTCACCGGGAACATTCAATTTTCTCCAGTTCGCCCCTGTAGCAATAATCAGTACGGGAGCCTTATAGGTTTCTCCACCTTTTACCGAAAGTACTTTCATCCCTTCGGCCACTTCCACCTTTTCTATCCGGCGGTTTTCCAAAATATCAATATTATATTCCGCCAAATGTTTTTTCAAGTCTTGAGCCAGCTGTTTACCGGTGGTTTGAGGAATAGATATCAAGTTCTCGATTCCCATGGTCTCATTTACCTGTCCACCGATACGTTCGGCTATCACCGCTACTTTCAATCCTTTTCGGGCCGAATAGATGGCAGCTGTTGTTCCGGAAGGACCACCACCGGCCACCAGAACATCATATTCTTTTGTCTCAGCAGCTTCCAATTCCACAGAGCCGTAACGGGCTTCCAGCTTCTCCAATAAATCGCCGATGCTGCCACGGCCTACATGAATTTGTTCACCATCAGCAAACACAGTAGGAACGGCCTGCACCTTCATACGGTTCACTTCATCCTCATTGATAGCCCCATCCACTGCCTCATGACGTATCTGATGATTCAGAACCACCATCACATTCAGAGTCTGGACCACATCGGGACAATTGGTACAGGTCAGAGACAAATAGGTGGTCAGATTAATGGGCCCCCGCAATGCCTTGATACGTCTGGTAATAAACTCGTCCGGAAAATTCTTTCCTTTGCCGTCAGCATTCAGAACAGCCATCAACAAAGAAGTAAATTCATGACCACCAGGTACGGCACGAAATGTGATTCCCGTATCCTTTCCTTCTTTTAAAAGGATAAACTTCAGCCCTTCACTATCCTGCAACCGACAGGAAAGTTTATCCGAACAGGAAGCCACTTCTTCCAACAAGTCCACCAACTCGGCACGACTTTCGTGCTGAGGGTGGACAAAGATGTCAAAAGTATAGTGCGCTTCCAATTGGGCAAAAAGACCTTTTAACTGATCTTTTATCGCACTATCTAACATGAGTTCTATACTTTAAATTTTACCTACCAAATCAATACTCGGTTTCAAGGTCTCAGCACCTTTCTTCCATTTAGCAGGACAAACCTCACCATCATGAGTGGCTACAAACTGGGCAGCTTCTACCTTACGAAGAAGTTCATCAGCATTACGCCCGATACTGTTGTCCTGAATTTCAGCTAATTTGATCTTGCCTTCGGGATTCACTACAAAAGTACCACGATAAGCCATACCGTCTTCTTCAATCATCACACCAAATGCACGCGACAAAGCACCTGTAGGATCTGCCAACATCGGATAAGTGATTTTGCGGATGCTTTCAGACGCATCATGCCATGCTTTATGAACGAAATGTGAATCGGTGCTTACAGAATATACTTCCACTCCCATTGCTTTGAACTGATTATACTTTTCAGCAATATCTACAAGTTCGGTAGGGCATACAAACGTAAAGTCAGCAGGATAGAAGAAGAAAATAGCCCATTTACCTTCAATATCTTTATTAGTTACGGTTTTAAACTCTCCATTATGGAATGCCTGAACTTTAAATTCAGGAACTTGTGAATTAATAATTGGTTCCATACTCTTTTTATTTTTAAATTAAAACTGATTTTTAAATTGTAATTATTACATTTGCAAAGATAACCGACTTCAGCACCTTCCACAATACCTAATTATTAGGATTGTATAGAACAAGATTCACCATAAATAGGTATTGGATAAACGATTTTTTTAATCGAATTTTGCATGGAGTTAAAAGGATGCTAAATATTTTAACAACAATAGTTTATATTAGAATAATTATTTAAAAGTACATGTAGTATGAAAATAGAAAAAATTATAGCCCGCGAGATATTAGACTCACGTGGTAATCCCACAGTAGAAGTCGATGTTACATTAGAATCAGGAATCACAGGTCGTGCATCGGTTCCGTCAGGAGCATCAACCGGAGAACACGAAGCATTAGAACTACGCGATGGTGACAAAACTCGCTATAATGGAAAAGGAACCTTAAAAGCTGTAGCCAATGTAAACACAATCATTGCCCCGGCGCTAATTGGTTGCTCAGCACTGGAACAACGTGCCATTGATAAAAAAATGTTAGCATTAGATGGTACTCCCACTAAATCCAAACTCGGGGCCAATGCCATTTTAGGCGTATCGCTAGCAGTAGCAAAAGCAGCCGCAAACTATCTGGATATACCTTTATATAGATACATAGGTGGGACGAATACATACGTAATGCCGATTCCAATGATGAATATCATCAATGGCGGTTCACATAGTGATGCTCCCATTGCTTTTCAAGAATTTATGATTCGTCCTGTAGGTGCTCCATCTTTCCACGAAGGTTTACGCATGGGAGCCGAAGTATTCCATGCGCTGAAAAAAGTATTGCATGACCGCGGTCTGAGCACTGCCGTAGGCGATGAAGGTGGTTTTGCTCCTGCCTTGAACGGAACCGAGGATGCCATTGAGTCTATTCTGGCAGCCATCAAGAATGCAGGTTATGAACCGGGTAAAGATGTCATGATTGGTATGGACTGTGCTTCTTCTGAATTCTATAAGAATGGCGTTTATGACTATACGATTTTTGAAGGAGAAACAGGCAAAAAACGTACGACTGACGAGCAAATTAATTATCTGGAAGAATTGATTAATAAGTATCCTATCGATTCTATTGAGGACGGTATGAGTGAAAATGACTGGGAAGGGTGGAAGAAGCTGACCGAACGTATAGGCAACCGTTGCCAACTGGTAGGTGATGACTTGTTCGTAACCAATGTAGAATTCCTTTCAAAAGGTATTGCACAAGGATGCGCCAACTCTATCCTGATCAAAGTCAATCAAATAGGTTCTTTAAGTGAAACACTGGATGCTATTGAAATGGCTCATCGTCATGGATATACCACTGTTACTTCCCACCGCTCAGGAGAAACGGAAGACGCAACCATTGCAGACATTGCCTTAGCTACCAATAGTGGACAAATCAAAACAGGCTCATTGAGCCGGAGCGACCGCATGGCAAAATACAACCAGTTACTCCGTATTGAAGAGGAACTGGGTAATTTGGCCGTATATGGTTACAAACGAATCAAATAATTGGATCTTTTGTACATTTATGTAATCGGATAGCGTCTTTGAGAAAAGGCGCTATTTTTTTTGGATATTGCTTTCCGATGACATTCTTAAAAAAAATATAAAAGCCTCCTGTCTTCTGTCTGTCCTTTAAAGGTTTTATGTACTTTTGTACCGCTTTAAACAAAAAACAATCAATAAAAATGGACGATTCAATACCACGAACGTGCAATAGTATTAACTGATCCGACAGGGCAATCACTACTCTGAATGCCTCTGAACGGATATAAATGAACGAAAGGAGGCAATAAGATGAGAAAATATCTTTATTGTGAAAATGGCTTTGTAGAAAAGCCACAATGGATGCCAAACTGCTGGGTGAATGTAGAATGCCCCGACCAAAGTGATTTTGAGTTTCTGACTAAAGAATTAAAAGTCCCCGAAGCTTTTTTAGAGGACATCGCCGATATGGATGAACGTCCACGAACGGATACGGAAGACAACTGGCTACTGACCATTATCCGAATCCCCCTGCAACAACAGGGAAGCATCCCTTATATCACTATCCCTATCGGTATCATTACAAATAATGAAATCATTGTTACCGTGTGTTATCACTCCACTGAAATGATTCCTGATTTCATTGACCACACCCGACGTAAAGGAATCATTGTGCCTAATAAATTTGAACTGATTTTACGGTTAATTTACTCATCTGCCGTATGGTTCTTGAAATATCTGAAACAAATAAACAATGATGTAGCTGCCGCAGAAAAAGAATTGGAAAGGAGCATACGTAATGAGGACCTGCTAAGATTGATGAAACTACAAAAAACATTGGTTTATTTCAATACGTCCATTCGTGGAAATGAGGTGATGGTAGGTAAATTGCAAAGTATCTTCCAGGAAAAAGATTATCAAAACCGCGATTTGGTAGAAGATGTAGTCATTGAATTAAAACAAGCATATAACACGGTAAATATCTACAGTGATATCTTAACCGGAACCATGGACGCATTTGCTTCCATCATATCCAATAATGTGAACACCATCATGAAACGCATGACCAGTATTTCCATCATTCTGATGGTACCCACATTAATAGCTAGTTTCTATGGAATGAACGTAGATGTACATGTAGATGCATTACCACATGCTTTTAGTTTTATTATTTTGGCGTCCATCACATTGTCTGCGTTGGCCTTTGTTATTTTCAGGAAGATAAAGTGGTTCTAAAAAATCCTGTAACAATATCATATGACCTGTCATTCACGACAACAGGTCATATGATAAAACTGATAAAACTCTTTTCGCCCCCTAATCTTATGACAAAGAGATTCAATTTACTCTTGATTTCTTTCTCCAAATACGTTTTATCCATAAATAGTATCCTGTTAATGGCAAGGTGGCTCCTATCAAAGCTGCTATAAACGTCAGTAAACGAGTAAGCATACCGCCCCAACTACCAACATGTACAGAATAGATCCATCCGCGAATCTTTCCAGCCTTCTCAGCATCTTTATATAAAACTACCTCATCAATCTCACCACTATGAGGATTGAATTTATAACGGTCGGAAGCACGTTGATTACCAAAGGTATTGAAAGAAACATTTGCTACCCCATCTGATAAGGTTATCTGTTTGTAACCGGGATTATTTAGGGCTAATTGTTCATAAACTTGTTGCCAACAAACATAGGACGAAGAATGAGAAACATTCTTTCCAGGTTGATCACTACCTCTACCACCACGCAGAGTCACCCCACTATGTGTACCTCCCTGTTGTACTTCCACGCCAAACACTTTATAGAAACCTGTCCGATACCATCCAAAAGACCATGTTAACCCGGTAAGGGCCATAGCCAATAAAAAAAACAGCGCATACATTCCACCTGCAACATGCAGGTCATACCAAAATCTTCTAAAGCCCCTGCCGACAGATATTCTTAAACTATTTTTCAAGGCTTTTCGTGTACGAGGCCACCAGATAACGATACCCGATATCAAAACCACGACAAACAACAGGGTGCTGACACCTACAATCATTTTTCCCCAAAAGACTCCGCCATCCGCTTTCATACTGTCCAACAGCCAGCGATGCAGCCTGAACATAGTCACAAAAAATGCAGGACGTTCATATTTACCTTTAATCTCACCAGTATATTGATCCACATACATAGAAGCACGACGAGGCTTGGACAGATTCACCTGCCAAGCGCGTTCCGGGTCAGAAAAAACACTGATTCCTATCACAAACACACTGTCGGGTAACGTGAGTTCTACCTCTTCTAATAATCGATCAACAGGAAGTGGAACTGTCTCTACCTTTTTTACATAATAGAGTTCATGCCTAGCCAGTTCCATCACTTCATTTTCAAAAACCAGCATAGCTCCCGAGAAGCAAATCAAGGTAATGATTAACCCGAAAGGAACAGAAAGCCAAAGATGTATTTGGCGAAATATTTTCTTCATAAAATCTTCAATACAATTCATAAAAAGAGTCTGCATAAGCACATACTGCCCGCAGACTCCCACTATATTATTACAATACTCAGTTCTGAGGTTGCAGTTTACCGACGCCACTGATTTGTGTCGCTTCTATAGAAACACCCTTTGTCGCTACCGCACCAACCGGATCTATTTTATAAATAGACGGATATCCTTCTGTTGTAGTTACAGCCATATAGGCATATCCATTCTCCACATACGGAGTATTACCAAAGCCAGAGATCAAATCGGCAGAAGGCAAGCCGGTTACATAAGTAAGTTTTCCGGTTTCTCCTTTATATATCGCTAACTGATTAGCTGTGAAACCAGTTTCAGTCAAGGGACGATCATACATCAACAACAAGAAATAATCTCCCGTAATATGCCAACAACGAATGAAAGATTTACCTCCGGTCTGCGCTTCGATACTATAATAATAATCAGGATCAAACTCTTCTGTTCCAGCCTTTATACGTACGACTCCAGCATCCAAGGTAGTCTGTTGCCGTTTATCAGCCATTGTTTTGGCATAACTAGGAGAAAATACATAAATATCACCATTATCTGCCGCCCAAATAGTTTGGTAATATTGAGACTTCATTCGCCCACAAGCATAGCTGATTTTATCAGTCTCAATAATCTTTTTAGTAGTCAGCGTTTCATTATCAAAAATAGCGACCCAGCATTTGTTGGGATATTGCGTCCATTGCAATTCGCCTTTTTTATAACTGCTGCTGTTGGAACCACCGTCTTCTGTCTTTACCAAATCATCATTGCCAGGAAGTATCCATTTTCCCCCGTCAGTGGCCGATCCATATTGACTTAACCCCATTGGAATAGCAGCGCTATACAGCTTATTATTTTGTTCCAATATGCCGGCCAATGTTACATATTCTCCATTTCCCAAGAAGTTCTCGGACATATAAGCCTTATTTTGAGTATCATTCGTTGTAAATGTTTCAGCAGATACATCCAAATAAGAAAGCAAAAACATTTTTGGTAAATATCCATTCTCATCAGCATACGCAGTGGGTCCGTCACCGGTAGACGAGGTCATGATATATTTATCATAAATACCGTAAGTAGTAAATCTCTTTATGGCAAACTCCCCCGAACGAGCCTTTACTTCATTATTTGAATCCATGATATAAGAACGGGTCGTACCTGCATTCCCTTGATTATAAGTCAGTGCATAAAGATATTGATTCTTGTAAAACACCCATTGAGTTGCGCCATCATTCACAAGACCATTATTCACTGTAGAAACAGTGCCTTTATCCAACGTTTCAGAAGTAAGCAGTACATTCGTTGTATTTCCAGACGCTGTGACCGAAGATGCAATAACATACTCACCTTTAGCCTCGGTACCCGAACCGTAATCCGGCTCATTATCCGTACATGCACTCAACACCATTCCTACTATGGCAATAGCAACAAATCCATTCAAAAAGAAAACTTTCTTCATTTTATTCTTCTATTTAATTTAAAATCCAATTAATTATAAACTTTTTCCAATTCTTTAATTACCGAAACAAACACGCAGTTTACCATAAAAAGCCCGACCGGCCTTCTGAAGACTAAAATTATCATATAACTTCTCATCTGTGAAGTTACGACATTCCAATGATACGTTATATCGTCCTTTTTGCAAACTATAAGAAAGGGATATATTGTGTGAGAATTGATCAGGTACCACATAGTCCCCCTTATTTGAGCCTATTCGGGAAGAATAATAAGTAAAGCTATGCAGATATTGATTATCATAAGACACTGTCAACATATTGCCTTTCCTTCCTAAATCCCGCCAATAAAAAGTAACATCCGAATCAGCAAACATATAAGGCAGGTTCGGCATCCGTTCTTTATAAGCCAAATTTTCCGCACTGCTGGAAATAGATGTTTTCATATTGTCGCGTACATCCATTTTAGTAAAATTACCTCCTATACTCACCCAATTGCCAAAACCGTAACGAGCAGAAACAGTATATCCTTTCGTCAATACTTTACCGTAATTAATATATTTCGCAGCATATTTACCACCACTCAAATCCGCAATATTACGCTGAATATAATCTTTCGTATTCCGATAAATCACTCCACCTTCCATATATACAGAATGCCTGCCAAATGTTCTGTTATAGCTCAAATTAAAATTCAAATTATCACTACTCTCAGGTTTTATACTGATATCTCCCATTTCCAAATCCTCATCTCCAAACATTTCTTCAATAGTAGGCAGACGATATGCTTTTTCGTATGACAATTTTGCCTGCAAACCGGATAGAATGAAATAAGTTCCCGCAGCTCCATACCCTATGGAATTCATGTTTCGGGTAGTACGGACATAATCATCCTGATTCGTAGTCGTAGCCATAGGACCTGCTACATACAAACTATAATATTTTCCAAACACTGAGAGGTTCCAATTATCAGACGGCATCAACCGATAGGATAATCCGGAGATATTCTTATGGGTTTCTTTAGCGATGGCATCCTCCGATTCCACCTTAGCCAATAAAGAAGTATTAGAACGGCGAAAAGTATTCAACACATGATTAAAGGTCAGCATGTGTATTTTCGCCAGACGGTAATTAACAGTTAATGTTCCATTCCAATTGTTATTATCCGCCCGTGAATATTGATTGGATTGTTCACCGGGTGAGTTCATTAATTTCCTATCACCCAACCAATTGTACTTATATGAAGCTGTATCTATATTTGCCGTTGCATTTTTATTATAATTGGCAGTCAATGCCACATTCAGACCTTTGATTAATAAGTCACGCTTATTATACTCCAATGACGGCATCAACGAATGTCCTTTACGATGTTTTTCCCCATAAACTATTTCCTGACGTACTCCGGTCTGTATCTCCTTATACATATGTGAATAAGTAAAGCCCAACATCAATCTGTCTGCCCATTTCTTATCCACAATGCCAATCTTACCTATAACCGCCTCATTATGATAGGTATCATTAAAGCGCTTGACACGTACCCTTTTATCTTTATCAATTCTTCCGGTTTCAAAGTCCTCTACCGGTGCATCCACATGATAATCATTATCCGAATAGTTTTGGAAAGCATTTATTTCATAAGTAAAGCCATTTTTGAAAGTTTGTCCGAAATTCACATACGATTTATGCGTATTGAACGACCCGTATGAATAGGAGCCATCCAAAAACCAATTACGTCTCTTCTTATTGGTTACAATATTGATAACACCACCTATAGCATCCGTGCCAAATCCTACAGGAACCACCCCTTTATACACTTCAATCCTATCTGCAAAATTCACAGGAATATTATTTAAGCCAAAAGAACTCCCTACTCCCTCCTGAGGTACACCGTCAATAAATATCTTCACATGTTTGCCACTGAAACCATCCAACATCAATTGCATATCCGAACCTACCCCACCTGACTCACGGAGTTTCATTCCCGGAGCTTTAGCCAAAGCATCACTCAGATTTTTGGTAGAATTCTGGAACTCTTTTGTATCTACAGCTATCGCATTGAATGCGGAACGTTTCACACGGGAAACCCCGTTAGATACCACTACAACTTCATCCAATTCTGTCACTGACGGGGCAATCATTACATTCATCTTAATCCTTTCTCCATGAACTAAAGTTATGGGCTTTTCTATAGTCTCATATCCTATAGCCGAAACAACCAGTGTATATTTCCCTGCCGGTGCATGAAGATGATAAATACCTTCTTCATTCGTTGTACAGCCATAAGTTGTACCCTTCAAATATACGGTCGCAAAATCTACGACTTCCTGTTTTTCTTTGGATATCACTTTACCGGATACCATTATCTTAGGTTGTGCAAAGATAGATATCGCTCCGATTATTAAAAAAAGGGATCCTAAACTAATCCTTTGTAACTGTCTTCTTACCATGAATGCCTATAATTCTAAATTCTTAATTTTTGGGAATGCAAAGTTCTATAAAAAGAAAGGGGGAAACAATCACCTGATATCGGTAATCTTTTCCCCCATTTTACAGAATATATATACTACGCAATAGCTCTTTATAGGTATTTATGCAATAAACACGCTATCGGGTCTAGTTCCGGAAATCAAACCATAGCTTCATTCTAAAGCCATCATCCCCTTTATTAATTTTAATATAAGAAGCCTCTCCTCCTGTCCCCTGAGAGTTGACAGCCGGAATTTCAAATAAGAACGAAAGGTCTCCAGCAGGATATTCCTTTACTGATATTCCACGGCTTTCACGGTCACGCTGCTCCTCCGGAGTGAAGACGCGAAAGAAAATACCGTCAGTTTCCGAATAAACTGTCATCGGTGTTGTCTTTGATTGGAGTGTTGCCCAATAGAGATCTGCATGATACCCTTTGAATTCCGGATAAATAAGCTGATGATAATATTCTCCCGTCACCGTATTGTTGTAGTCCTTCTGCCAAATACCATAATTCGTTCCTTCGATACGGTTCTTCCATACCCGGTAAGGACCTTTGCCTAACCAACGCATCCCACTGATGTTCTTTTCAGGAAAAGAGAATGAAAAACCGAAATTAAGAACCGGACGGTCAAAGTATACACCGTCAAACTTGTTCTTTGCTCTGTAATTCAGCACTAATGCATCCATTCCAAGCAATCCGTCAGGTGCCATTCTCCAGACAATGGAGTCGGCCGCACCTTTATATTTTACGGTATAAATGGCAGTATCACCTTGCATCTTTAGGTTAGCAGAACAGAAAAGCATCTTCATCCCGACCGGGAGAGGACCATCAGACAATGGTATGATCTTGCTACCGTTCTTCACTTCTACCAAATTACCATTCGCTTTGTTGAATGTTGCTGTAACTCCATTCGCTATCAGTGTAACACTATTGTCGTCTGTCTGATATCTGGCAGTAGCAGTTGTTGTCGGTTGTAAATACCTGTATTCTATAAAGTACTTACGGTTATTCTTGATAGGAAACGTCCAATTACATATCATATCTCCCGCTACATTGTAGGCTTCCAATTCCAAGATGTCTCCATTGAAGAATTTCTCAGGCAAATCAAAGTGGGCTATCCCCTTCTCGCCAGGCTGAATCGCAGGTAACAGTACGCCGCCCTCCGCTAAGCAGATGGGGCTGTCGGACACCTGTGGAATAGGTAAACGCATTACCTTCCACTTCATCCGGCATTCGCTTAAGTTGCTGAATAAGTAATCGTTAGTTACATAAAAATCTCCTTTGAAAGAAGAAGTTATTTTTAATGGATGTATTTGAATGGGTGACCATACCTCCCGAACAGTATAAAAACTGCCTTCTTTTTCGCGATTTGCCCCCACAATACCATCGGGAGCATTAGGACCGTAAGTGTCCATTTGTCCGGTATCTGTACGGCGGACAGCTTCATCCACATATGCCCAAAGGAAGCCACCGGCAAAAAGTGGATTTGCCTTAAACTTTGACCATAGTCCTTTGAGGCCTGCACCCTGTCCACGGTCATAGAGGCCATGCAGGAACTCCGTCATCATAAAAACCTTATGCCCGCGTTCCAACCGATACATGTTATCCGTACCATTAGGGTAATGACGTGTATCCAAGCCATTGAAATCCGCCCACGGATGAATGACGTGACGTTTCTGCGGATCATAGTCGGCAAAACGATTGTCAACAGCAGTATTCCATCCTCCTTCGTTACCATTTGCCCAAACAAAGATACACGGGTGATTCACATCACGAAATATCATCTCAGGCAGTAACTTTTCTGCTATTTCAGTGCTATAGCTATTCTGCCAACCACATAATTCATTGAGATAAAGAAGACCTATGGAATCACACGCCTCTAAAAAATGAGTATCTGGTGGATAATGTGAACGCACGGCATTCATATTCATCTGCTTAATGAGCAAAGCATCCTTCAGACTGAGTTCCCGGCTGATTGTCCTACCTGTTTCCGGATCAAAGCAATGACGGTTAATCCCCTTCACTAAAAGACGAGTACCGTTCAGATATACGCCATCTTCAGGACGGAATTCAATGGTACGGAATCCTATGCGCTCCGTAATCTCGTGCACAACATCTCCTGTTGTGGAAAGAAGACGCATCGTGAGTCGGTAAAGGTTGGGATGTTCAGGATCCCATGTCCTGATATTGTTCCAATGTGTGGTAAGTATCTGTTTCTCTTCCGTCGAAAGCCCGCATACCTGCCGCCCTATAGGAAGCTGTGAATCACAGGAAATGAGCGACAGTTCCAATTGTTGTCCTTTGGAAATATTTTTCAAATATACATCTGTGTGCAACGTACCGTCAGCACGGGCATCCACCGCTATATGTTCTATTTGCGTGCGAGGCTTTGCCGTCAGATATACAGGACGATAGATACCTCCGAAAAGCCACCAGTCAGCCCGGCGCTCCGCTGCATTAACTGATTTATCAGCCGACTGCTTCTTCACCGTCACTTCCATCAAATTCGTTTTCCCGAATTTCAGTCTGTCCGTGATATCATAAGAAAAACGATAGAATGATCCCTGATGAACAGGGCCAGCGATGACATCGTTGATTTTCACTTCAGCATCAGTCATAACACCTTCAAATACAATACTTATCTGTTTGCCTTTCCAAGTGTCCGGAACATCAAAACAATGACGATAGATGCCGTATTCATCGCAAAAATCATGTTCCCTGTAGGCATCATATTGCTTTTCTTTCTCGTGTTCCTTATAAATATAATAGCGCCCGTAGGTATAGCCTCCAAAACCTTGCTGTTCCCAGCAAGACGGAACATCTATCTTGCTCCACTTTTGAGAGTTCATACCTGAAGAGCACCAGAAATTCCACTTCACAGTATGATCCGGTCCTGTACCGGAAAGATACCTCACTTCTGTCTGTTGAGCTTTTGTCGTGCAAAAGCATAATAAAATAATGAACAGTCCAATAATTTTCTTCATACAATTCATGCTACATTAATAGGTTGGTTGAACTGGAAATACATAGAACATTCTGTCTGGTTTGAAATCAATCATCCATTGATCTATCAGGACATGATCATCCAAAGCAGTGATGGATAAAGTATGCTTTCCTTTCGTCAATTGATGACCAGTTTCACGAACAGCCTGTCCACGGAGTACATTCTGTTTCCATCCTTCCGAACGAAACGGCTCTTTAATAGAACATATCCGAGGCTTTTCACCATCTATACTAACACTGAAACGAATATCTCCTTTATCATTAGGTTGTGTCGGGATTACGGCAGTGCGCAGTATCGCCTCTCCATCCCATAAACAATCAAACTCAAAAGTAATTGACTTTCCCTTTGGTACGGAAACAGCATTCATACTATGTCCCAATGATTGAATCGTCACGACCCCTTTGGATGCGCTTGTATAATCGCAAGCATTAGAAACAATACAATGATCCTTAGCCACTTCCTCCAAAGGTAACGATTTTGGTCTTCTAAAAGAAGCATATTTCTCTATTTCCTTATCTGTCAGCCATATGGGAATTTTAGGCGGATAGAACACATATAAATCCCGCGGATTATGGCACATGGAGTATTTCCATTTGCCATCTGCCAGTTCATTGTTATAGTAATCTGTCAAATCGCGGATTTCCTGGTAAGCTTTAATGCTTTTGGCACAGGCAGCCATTAATTGACTTTCGCGGGTCCATAAAGTCGTGTCGCAGCTTCCCGGAGAGATGCAACGTGCTCTTTGTGCCTCCAGCATCTTTGTGCTCATGGCAGCAGCGCCAAATACAGGATACTTAATTTGGGCAAAGAAAGCATCTTTGCGTTCCTGAGGAATCATTGGTTCCACTTCCGATAAAATCTCTTTAATGGCTTCATAGGATTCCAGATAACGATCCAGTTCGCCGCCGAATTCGGTTAAGCTAAAGTCCGTATTTTTAACCGGAGACCAGCCTTTGGTATATTTTTTCTTGTCCAGCTCCACTTGGTTCCAACCCATAAATTCCGGTTTACGGATGCCGCACAGGCGATAAAACTCTAACATGGCAGGCAATAATTTTTCTCCTGCTTCTTTGCCAAATTCGCGGCAAAGCCAGCTCTTCTGATGCTCCACAAGAGTAGATGGAGATACGGAATTGATATTCCATGCCATATCCAGAAAGAGTTCCAAATCGTATGCCGCGGGTTTCAAATCGTGCACATTAACCACCCACAAACGGCGGGCATTGCAATCGTATGCCTGTTTCATTTCACTATAAATCAATCCCGGCTGGGTAGTGCATAACCACATATAGTCATGCGGACGCCCCCAATAACTGAGATGATAATACACTCCGGCACCTCCGTTACGCTTTTGCTGTTCCTTGTCACTTAAACGGGTCATATAGCCATAGTTGTCATCACACCATATCAAAGTGATGTCTTCCGGCAGTTGCAAGCCATTCTCCATTATTTGAAGCACTTCTTTATAGGGGACAAAAGCCTGGGGAATTTTCTCCACATCTTTATCTACATACTTCGATAATAACTTGCGCTGGTCGTCAATAACCTGTTGCAGTGCATCGGTCTTTTCCTGAAGGGTCTTGACCCCTTCCATTCCACTGTCGTGAATACCTCTCATACCCATGGTGTAGAAATTTTCATAAGGTCCAGCCTCTTTCAGCCGTTCTATCCAATAGGATTGTACCCCTTCACGGTTTGTTATGTAATTATAGTCACCCCGTTCATTGACTTTCCATTCACCTACATTATTGCGCATCATTGGCTCGCAATGCGAAGTACCGATGAGAATGCCGCAACTGTCAGCTGCTTCTTTAGCTCCCGGCACAAAGTAGAACGGAGTCGTAATTCCATGCATTCCCGGCCAAATAGCATTGGCACGAAGGCGCATCAGCAATTTGAAGATTTCTTTATAAGTACGTGCACCAATACGTCCTTTTATATCAGACGGTTCAAAGTTTTTCCAGCTCCAAGGCTGCAAGCTCCAGTCTTCATCATTTAAAAAGATTCCACGATACTCTACCGATGGACTCTGAAAAGTAGAATAATCAGCCGGAAGGGTCAATCGCTCTTTTCTCATCGGTGTTACATCTCCCCACCATACCCATGGAGACACTCCTGCCAAGCGGGAAAGTTCAAGTATGCCGTAAGCAGTTCCCCGACCGTCACTTCCTACAACCAACAACTGATTTTCTCTTATCTTTATAAAAAAAGCGTCTTTTCTGGCAACAATACTATCCACCGGGATTCCGTCTTTACGGAGATCTCTTAGGATAGACTTGTTTTTATCCAACTGAATAATATTAATAACCGCCGTTCCGAAAAGAGTTTTTTGAGGTAATACCCCCGTCACCTGTTGCATGTCACCCTTAAACATATCCAGTGCTACCGTCACTACTGGAGAAACAGATCCAGGCAAGGAATAAGTAATAGGACGTTTACCATTATACCAAACAAATTCTTTATTGGCAACAACCTCTCTTGTACTAGCTGCACAAATCACTACAATATGCACAAACAAAGCTACACTGGTTATAGCCATAATCAATAATCGACTTTCCCTTTTTAATTTCACATTCATCAGTTATTCTACTTTAATTGATTTTTTTAATAACGAGGATGCCATATATCATAACATCCCCGTCCTAAACACATCTCAATACTATCTAATCACCTTACTAATACCCTGGATTCTGATCTTCAGCACTCATCAACTCATTCGCATCAATCGCCGCCTGAGGAATAGGACGAAGTAATTTCTTTCCAATCATTTGTGCGGCCCGCCCTTTTATCTGAGGATTATATAAATCATTATACTCCACCAATTTCTGTGTACGTCTTAAATCAATCCATCGAGATCCCTGTCCAAATAACTCACAAGCACGTTCTTTTAAAATAACATCCACATTTATTTCAGTTACCGCATCAAGCCGTGCACGTCGGCGCACTTCATTCAAACGAAGCAAAGCATTTCCCTTATCACCAGCTTTTAAATAAGCCTCTGCTGCTACCAAATAAATCTCAGGAAGCGTAATAATATGTACATCACGATAATCTGTTTTATTAGAATAACTAGCAGTATTAGAATCATCAAATTTACGACAAGGAGCGCCCCCATAAGAATAGGTTACGAATTCCTCATAATCAATTTCTCCAGGCATATATTCTTGAGGATCCCGTGTATGATCAGACATCGGTAGTATCCATGTATTTTTACGATTTTCAGGATCAAGAGCTTTCCATGCATCGATATCTTCTTCTGTTTCATACCATGCCGGATAGTAACGTTTCAAAGGAATTCCTATAAAAGTTCCACCATTCTTATACCAATCCCAATACCAATAAGCGGATGCAGTAACAATATCAGGTAACTCCTTCATAAACGTTACCCCATAGCGTATATCGCCTTTTTCAAAACACTGCAAAGCATGTAAAGTCGCAATAAAAGCAGAAGTACTCCCCTTTCCATGATCTTCTTGCCCCCCCATATGATTACAATAAAAGGAACTCCACGGATGCCCACCACTGACTGTATTAGCAGCCGTAGCATAGTCATATTCCACATCCCAAATAAATTCTTCGTTATCATCTCCACTACAATCCGCTCTCCAAAGATCCTCGAAAGGAGTAACCAAAGCACGATTAGCTATCACGTCATCTGCTACTTGGGCTGCTTTGGCAAAGTAATCTTTTTTATCTAAATCCCAAGCTGCTGCTAAATAAGTTTTAGCTAATAACGCACGAGCCGATTCAATACTTATACGACCACCACCATCCAAAGCGGTAGACTTTTCCATAGCTCCGGCAGCTATTACATTCTCCAATTCCTCAATAATATAAGTGTAAACATCAACCACCGAAGATTTAGGATATCCGGTTTGAACATCAGCCACATAATCTTTCATCAAAGGTACCCCCCCGAAAGTATTTACCAATATATAGTAATAATTCGCCGCCAATACTCGTGCCTCATCCACACGCCTGCTACGCAAATTCTCATCAATAACTGCATCCGCCGCATAATGTTTTATAGCATAAGCCGCACGGATACCTTTATAACATGCCGTATAAAGCTCTTTCATCACACTGTTTTCAGGATTTAAAGTTTCATATTCATGCAACTCATCATTGATATAATTACGCCCATCAGCATACATATCCGTACCTGCATTAAAATAAGTAGTATAACTGGATACTGCATAAACATCTCGTAAAGTACTATAAGCATTTGATACCAAAGATTCAAAACCTGTCTTAGTCGAGAAATATTCTTTGTCCGTTACATTTGACTTATTATCTGTAGTCAGAAAATCTTCACAACTTGTAGTCAAAACAAAGCCAACCAATATGACTGCCGTATATATATATTTTTTCATACCATTTACCTTTCCTTTGAAATTAAAACTTAATATTCGCACCTATCTGATAAGTTACCGATGCAGGACCACCATCAGTTAATTTAGCATTTGCCCATTCAGGATCAAATCCATCATAATCCGTAAAACAAAATGGATTAAGCACATTGATATAAAGACGCAAATGCTGTAATCCTGCTTTAGTAATCCACTTCTTAGGGAAAGTATATCCCAAACAGATATTTTTTACCTTTACAAAAGAAGTCTTCTGATACTGAAAGCCTTCTCCCTTCGCGCTACCTTTATCAGAAAAATATCCACCTGCCGAAGTATCGGAATTATTCGGATAAGGATATTCACCGTAATGAGTTTCAGTGGCATATACAATATCACCGGTAGTATGGTCAATAACAGGCGCCCCTTTAGGAATATAAAAATCCATTGCCATATGTTGGTTACCACGATCAGACCATTTCATATATTTATCATGGAAATAACTACGAGCCCATTGTCCTTGTTTAGTATAAATCATTACTGAGAAATCGAAACCTTTATAATACATATTTGAACTTAAACTTCCCACCCATTTAGGATCTGTACAACCATATATTTGCTTATCTTCATCCGTAATCTTGCCATCATTATTCCAATCATTCACAGCTATCTGACCTTCATACCACTTATATTTCGAACCATACTTTGCATACAATTCTTGCAAAGTATAATGAATATCCCCATCTTTAGTGTGCATCGTTACCCCTTTATCAGTTATCACATCAGTATGAATATAGTCACGCAATACATTTAACGGCTCACCAATAAAGCGATTGGATGCAATTTCATCCACTTTCCCATTACTAAGTTCCAATATTTTATTCCAGTTACGAGAATAATTCACACTTAAATCCCATATAAAATCTTTACTCCGAATAATGCCAAACTGCATTCCTAATTCAATTCCGGTATTACGAACTGAACCGACATTAAAAGTAGCTTTTGTTTCACCTGTTTCAACAGGAACAATCCTATCCATAATCTGCCCATCAGACAAACGATGATAAAAATCGGCTGTCAGATTAATACGATTACTCAATGCACTAAAATCCAATCCTAAATCAAACTCTTTTACCTTTTCCCAAATGAGTCCCGTATTAACAAGCCCATTAGGGTAATATCCTTGTATTTCCGATCCTCCCAATACCACATAACTAGGTCCTGAAGCTGTAGCTATTGTCACATAATCATCCACATTGTTGTTACCGGTAACTCCATAAGACAAACGCAATTTCAAATTATCCAACCAATGAGTACCTTTTAAAAAACTTTCTTCTGACATACGCCATGCCAAAGCAACGGAAGGAAACCATCCCCAACGGTTACCTTCTGCAAAGCGTGAAGAACCATCAGCACGTGCTGTAGCTGTCGCCATATACTTACCTTTATATGAATAATTCAAACGAAGAGCTCCTGAGACCAAAGTAGATGCTGTATAGGAAGAAGCTATCTCCTTATCACCGGAAGCCTTATCCAAGGCATGAAAAGAAAGCATATCATCCGAAATACCAAAGCCTTTCAATCTATAAATTTCTTTATCAGAACGATATATGGAGAATAAACCCATCGCGCCAAACGTATGATCACCTATTGTTTTATTAAAATCAAGCTGATTATCCCAAGTCCAGTCCATACGGTCTGTCGTCTCAACCTCTGCAGAGTTCGTTCCGTTCACCTGATAATAATTGGAACCTAGCGGATTACGGTCATTCACTCCAGTAGCATTAAACTTTCCTTGACGCCCATGATAAAAGTTAGGTGAAAAAGTAGTCGCAAATTTTAATCCATCCATTATATTAGTACGCAAATATACATTGCCAAAGACATGAAATTTGCGAGTTTGATTAGTATAGTTTTCATCCTCTAAATCATTCAGTGGGCTAACAGTAGAAGTGAATTGTCCGGTAGACCCAAAAGCATCCTTTGACCCTGGATTATTGATAATGTTACCATTTTCATCATAAGGTGCAACAAAAGGATTGAAATAAAAAGCGTTTTCATACGGACAATAAGTTCCATCGGTACTAAAATCATCTTGCACCGTATAAGCCATATTCACAGATAATCCAGCTTCAAATACTTTGGAAATTTTTCCATCAAAAGCACCTTTGATATTGAAACGGGAATAATCATTATGTTTGAACACATTTTCTTCCCCTTGATAACCAACTCCTAACCGATAATTAATTTTTTCTGTGGCTCCGTTGGCACTGATATAATGATTCTGCTGATTACCTGTCCGAGTTACGAGGTCTGTCCAGTCATAACCATCTGTTCCCGACATCATCATCTCATAAATTTGGGAATCACGGTAGTTTGTACCACCATCACGTTTCAGAAACGTAGTTTCCAAATCAGATTGTTTAATTTCATAATGAGGAATACCGTTCGCATCTACTCCTTTACGACTAGAACCATCAAAGACATCTGATGTTAAAAGAGTATGACGTGCAAAACGATAATCTATAAATTCTTGAGCATTCATAAAATCAGGCATACGGGCAACCTTACGTATCCCATAATATCCATCATACGAAATAGAAACATGTTGAGGTTTTCCTGCCCCCTTCGCACCTTTGGTTGTAATCATAATCACACCAGCAGAAGCACGTGAGCCATAGATAGCAGTAGACGAGGCATCTTTCAAGACGTCTACCCGCTCAATATCCTCGGGATTCAAAAAATCCATAGACGAGCACACAATACCATCAATTACATAAAGAGGAGCAGCCTGTTTATTTATAGATGCCTGTCCACGTATCTGAATATTAAATCCGCCACCCGCACGGCTATTGGATTGAGTGATATTTACTCCCGGAACCGCACCTTGTAATGCATCTTCCAAACGGGTAGTACCTCTAGCAGCGAGTTTTTCAGAAGATATAGAACCTACAGAACCTGTCAAATCTGATTTCTTCATGGTACCATAACCTACCACCACTACTTCATCCAATACTTCGGTATCATCCATTAAAGTCAGACTGAAAGAAGTCTGCCCTTTAACTGGGATTTCCAAAGTCTTGTATCCAACAAAACTTACCTGAATCGTCCCATTGGTAGGGACATCAGAAAGAATAAAGTTCCCATCAATATCTGTTATAGTCCCATTAGCGGTTCCTTTCACCACCACACTGGCACCAATAACAACCTCACCATTTGCATCTATTACGGTTCCTTTAATCTTACTAGGCTGCTGGTACGCAGAAACCAATAACGATTCATTTACCGCATAAGCAACATGACTTCCTGAAAGAAAAGCTGCACAAATAAAAACCGCAAGAAGCGATTTTCTGTTTCCATAAAAATTAGATTTCATTAGCCAACCTTTTTAAATTAGACATTAAAGTTTTAATGCCACAAAAGTAATCAGCTATTCATTTTACAGAGATGAAGCATCTCCCGATAAGGTTGAAGCATGTTTTCTCCACCTTTTAGGAACATATTTCAACCTTGTCCACCTTGGCATGTTCAAGCGTTTTTGCCCGATTTCATCGAATATTCTGTAGGCTGCATACCAAATTCCTTCTTAAAACAGATAGAAAAATACTTGGGATCATTAAACCCGACCTTATAAGCCAGTTCGGAAATGCGGAAATTCGGATTTTCATCCATCATCCTGCAAGCCGCCTTCAGACGGATACTACGTACAAAGCCAGTTGTATTCAATCCCGTCAAAGATTTCAATTTCTTATGCAACGTTGTACGACTGGTTGCCATCTCATCTACAAACTGCGGAACATCAAAATCGGGATCATCCAAATGACGGTTCACACAGGCGACAGCATCCTGCAAAAACTTTTCTTCATCCGAAGGTATGTTCGTAAAGAACTGCAATTTTAGATGATGCACCTTGTCCGTCTCACCTTCCTGCAAAAACCTACGATTACGCAATAACAGCCTCCGACGAATCTCCCACCATATCAATACCATAAACAGTATAGCCAATAATACATAAATAAAATAAGCCCACCAAGTAGCCCAGAAAGGTGGTTCAATAATAATTTCCATTTCTCTCACGTCACCCCAATCACCATTCTCATTCGTTGCCCGTAGCTGAAACACGTACTCCCCTGCAGGCAATTTGGAATAATAGGCAGTCCGGCTGGAAGCGTCCACATAATGCCAATCAGCATCAAAGCCTTGCAACCTGTACGCATATTTATTTTGCTGGGGACGATTATAAGTCAGCGATGCAAAACAAATGGTAAAATGGGAATATGAGGCAGGAATAACTAATCTGTCTGTAAAATCGGAAGTAAAAGGAGTTATCTCCTTTCTTTTCTTATCCGACATCTGTTCCAATGGTCTTCCATCCACCAAGATATCAGTTATGCATAAAGAAATATCAGCATGTTTCTCTTCCACCACTTCCGAGTTGAAAGTCACAATTCCCCTGCTGCATCCAAAATAGAAGGTACCATCACGATAGAAAGAAGCATTTTGATTAAAGAAATTATCCGCCAACCCATCGGCAACTGTAAAGATACGTACCCTGCCCTTTTCCTTTCCGGATATGGTTAGCTTTGCCAGCCCTTGATTGGTGCCCAACCACAGATTACCACTATTATCTTCCTGCATACTGCCAACCATATCTCCGGGCAAATTAAACTCCTTATGAACAGACTTGAAACAATCATTTTGCACATCATATAAACAAAGTCCGCTGCCCTCTGTCCCGACCCAAATCCGTCCGCTTCTATCCAACAAAAAACAAAGAGGAGTATTAACCGACAGCAAACCATTCTCCATACAATAGTTCTTACACTGCAACGATTCCGGACGTTCCATATCCCCTGTAACATGAACAATACCATTATTGTTGGTTGCCAACCATAATGAGCCGTCATTATCCTCAACCATCGTGGTCATCTCCCGGCCAAGCAATTCGTCTGCTCTGGACAAACGATTGAAACAATACTCACGCCCGTCCCGGTAACGCACTCCAAGTCCTTTATAGGTACACAACCAGCGGTTTCCCTTACGGTCCTCGTGAACTAAATACACTAAATCATGAGGAACAAAACCGCAATTCGAGGTCTTATACTGATGTATTATTTGTCCATCACGACAAACTATCATCCCCTCGTCATGCACAGCAAGCAACACCTCACGGGTTAACGGGCTATAAGAAATATGATAAGGACGTTTCGAAGGAAACAATGTCACTTTTTCATCTCCATGCTGATAATCCAATCCATAGCCCATACCTATCCAAAGAGCTCCATTTTCTTCCACATACAATGTAGAAATCAAATCTGTAAAAGATTTATCGTTGCCACGAGGATAAATTACATTAAAGGAACGTTTCCTAGTATCGACATGAAAGACACCAGCCCCTTTAGTACCGATCCACATTAATCCGCTTCGATCCCTAAAGACTGTGTTCACCTCGCGGACAGGAAGATAATGTGTAGAGCCAGATTCTTGATAATTGATAAACTTTCCCTCATCAGCCAGTTCCATCACACTAACACCCTCTCTAGTACCCAACCATAACGAACGTGTCTGTAAATCTTCATGAATCGAATAAATATAATCAGACGGCAAAGAAGAAACATTTCGGGCATCATGTCTATAACCTTCAAAAGAAACCGTTTTCCTATCGGATGAAAAATGGGCCTTATACAGCCCGGACCCACTAGTTCCTATCCACATCACCCCTCTAGAGTCCTGAAACAAAGCCAAAACAGAGTTCTCTTCATCTAAAGGCGGATAGTGCAAAAATATATTTTCCTTTATGCAATAACGATAAAGCCCATCCTTCCAGGTACCTATCAACAAATCACCATTTACATCCTCAAACAAAGTTTGAATATTCACAGATTCGGGTACGTCCCCTCTACAATTCTTCCGAGTCATCAAAGCCAATGTATCCTGCATTTCATCATAATAAGCCATTCCACGGATGTACCCCAGATAAACCCGGTTCTCTTTTGTTACATGAATTTCATTCAGCCGTTGTTTGCTGACTCCATCCAGTTGCAATTTTTTCATCTTCCCTGTCCGTTTATCAAGCATACAGAGTCCCTCGTGAGTCCCAATCCAAAGCCGGTGAGAATAATCTTCTTCCACACAAAGCACATTATTATTAACCAGAAGACCAGGGGTATAAAGATTTGATTTATAGGTACGTACCTCGTAACCATCATAACGAAACAATCCATAGAAAGTAGGAATCCAAATATATCCGTCACGGTCCTGATACACTTGGTGAACCATGCTATTCGGTAATCCTTCAGGAGTGGAAAACTGTTTGAACTCTAGATCGTCCCAACAGACATGAGCTCTCCCCTGAAATATTAATCCACTCATTATCAGAATCATGAATACTAGTCTAAATGTTTTCATTCTATTTTCTATTAGATTTCATTTAGCAAACTTACAAAAACCTAAGAATTAAATAAAGTTTTCAGAATAAAGAATCATGTATAACCCTATACTATGAGATTACTCCTAATATATAATTTCCCAAGAACCACCAATAGAACTCAGATAAAAAGGCAGTCGGTTCAGTATGAACCAACTGCCTTTACAAACTTTAAAACCATCTCTGTCTTATAAACAGAAATAGTATGAAAAAGGAAGACTTATCTTCACCCAGTAAAAATAGATAAAGAATAGAAAACAAATTAAAAAATAGATTTCAAAAGCCTTCCATCTTTTCCTCCAATTCCTCCTCCGTATCCACAATACCCAATAAGCAGTTTATTTCCCTTCTTTTATCCAAATCTTTAAAATAGGTTTCCACCACTTTATAAAGATCAAAATGACAAGTTGATCCGGCAGCCATATCCAATGAGTCCACGATCCTTTCCACTGCCTGATGAATTTTATCCACATCAATCAAATGCAGTTCATTGCTATGAATAAAATATTTTTCCATAATCATTATTTTTTCTGTTTGTACTATCATTAGAACAGTCGAACTATGGAGAATGTTTTAAAAACGAAAGCTGCTCTTATTTACATGTCTTGAACCGAAATGGCAGACACAATCCTTACATCAAAAATCCCCCCAGCTATACAACCATTCTTTGCCTGAAATTTCACTGTTACATTTTTTCTTGCTTTTATATATTCAGCAGGAATATGAATATAACATCTATACAGTCCTTTTCCTTCTTTACAAGGTTTAGACAAATCAATAGTATCTATCCATTTACCATCAATCAAAACATCAAAAATACGATTACCCGAATCACTTCCCAAAAGCTGTAAGCAAACAGACTGTTCCATCTCTTTCCGAACTTTCATTTCATACATAAAATATCCACCTTTAGAAGCATCCCGCCAATTCTCACCAGCTGTAGAATTTACTGCCTCCATTTTATGCATTTTCTCAGATTCAGCATCTGCAATAATGACCCTGTCTACAGTTCTTTTATTCAAGTTATCCTCTTCTTGCTTAAATTGCTCCGATTTCTTCAGCTCGGCCAAATAGTTCTCTTTCTTATCATAATGCCGAAAATATACGGCATAGCGGCTCCAGTGAATAGTATTAAAAGGAACCAGCTCTACAGGCTTGGATACTACATTATCCTTACTACACAAAAAAGCCAGCTTCTCTCCTTTTTTCCGGATAACAGCAGCCGGTATTTTCCGGATATCCCCTATAAAAGCCGGCACATCTATCACTGGATAATCTTTCATAGCAACAGTAGAACGTGCAGATCTGAAATCATCTTTCGATAAATGCTCGTCACTAATTCTAGCTGCCAAAACAATAGGCCCATATTTCAAAGCAAGATAATGAGTCGCCTCATTCAAAGGCACTATTTCCAATTTCATAGGTAGCTCTATCCGTACTTTATCTCCATCTTTCCACTGCCTGTTTATTGAAACATATCCATCCACACCAGCCTTTATTTTCTCTCTCTTACCATTTACAATTACATTGAGTGACGAACTTCCCACCCAATAAGGACAACGTATCTTTAAATTAAAAACAGCCTCTCCGGAAACAGTAAGACTAGTAACACCTTCATCAGGAAAAGCAGTTTCCTGATGAATACTGATTCCTTTATCCCATGTAACTACCGATGGTATAAACATATTTACATACAAGGCATCATCTGTATGAGCATAAATCATTTGCCCAAACTTTGCTGTTTGCTCAAACCCCGTCCCGGTACAACACCAAAAAGAATCATATTTAGTTCCATAAATTTTATAGTGTCCCGGTTTCATGGAAGTATAATACACACACATACCCTGATCAGGATCATAGTTGGCCAAAATATGATTAAATAAGACTTTCTCATAATAATCCACTTTCTCCACCTCGGCATAATCACAATATAAACTCTCTGTCAGACGAAGCATATTAACCGAATTACAAGATTCAGGTCCCCCGTTCAATTCTATTCGATGCTCGAATTCCTCAGGAGCAAAGAAATGTTCTCCTGTACTGTTACCTCCCATCACCCAAGTATGTTTTCTCACTACTGTATCCCAAAAGAAACGGGCAGCTGTGGTAAAACGTTCATTACTATCATAACGATAAACAGATTCGAAACCTGTAAATTTAGGAATCTGGGTATTAGCATGCCAACCCTCCAATATATCCTTTCCTTCAGACATGGGAACCCACATATCCTCATCGTTGAGTCTTTGTGCCCACTTAAGATACTTCTCCTCACCCGTTATCTGATAAACATCTATAAAAGACTCATTGATAGAGCCATGCTCGCACACCAACAATTTTTGAAGATCATCATGTGATAACTTGTCAATAACTGAATAGCCGAACCAGTCTGCCATCTTTACCAATATTTCTTTTGCCTGTAATAAATCACATCGCATATAAACCTGATAAAGCCCCAACATGATCTTGTTCATGACATACACAGGTTCCCAGCATTTGTCATAAGGAGTCTCAATAAAAGGATTAGAAGTCTTGAAATTTCCATCCAGCACATTCTCGAAAATAGCTCTACCGCAAATAGTAGGTAACAAATATCCATCACCTCCAGCTTGCTGGCAAAGAGATAACTCCTCCAAGATATAGCTTAATCTACTTAGAATTGCAGTATCTCCCGTAGAATCATACATCATAGAAATTCCAGACAGATAAAACCCCATAATATGTCCCGGTAAAGGTCCATGCCCGTTCATATACTCAGATTCCCAAAAAGGATAGGGTTGTGCCTTAGGTGTCAAACCTGCTTCTCTCCGAAACCAAGACAGCAAACGGTCAGGTTCCAAAGAAAGCATATAGGCGTGGTTCAGGTCCATGATATGTTTAAAATCACTATCCAGTAAACGGACTTCTTTTAAAGAGAACAAAGAAATTTTATCTCCATTCACCGGCTCCACCTTTACCTTGTTTTCTTGTGCGTATACACCGGAAAAGACCAATAAGGTATATAGAAAAAGAAATATTTTCTTCATATTTAATGTGCTTTTTGATTTATATAATGAGCGATAAAAGGATGTCTATTCTTCCATTTGACCTCCATATTCGAAAGAAACCAAGTTTTACCAAAGTCATCATTCCCTTGATAAAATAAATATGTTTTTCCTTTCCTTGTTTTAAAGAGATGAGGATGTCCGGACTCACAGCAATTCCATGTTCCAGGATCACCATTCATCAGAAAGGGTTTATTAGAAAGTTTTGTCCAATGAATACCATCACTACTTTTAGCAACTCCAATCTGCTGAGGACGATTATTATAGGCCCCGGCATAAAACATAAACATCTCATCTCCCATCTGCACAACAGATGCTCCTTCGACACACTTCTCTTCCCAAGGATATTCGGGAACAAGCACCGGATGATTCACCGGACTCTTCCATGCCTGTTTCGAAAAATCCGTATGTGCAGGTGCCATTGCAACTCCTATAATTTGGGTAGAATAATCAGGAGTACGAGTTGCATAATATAAATAATACCGATCCTTTAAAAAAACGACCTCCGCATCGATGGCACGCCCGCAGTTCCACTCCCCTTCCGGAGAAAAAATAGGATTTGTAGCATTACGTACAAAATGGATCCCATCTTCAGACCATGCATGACAAATAGCATCTTTAGCACCATTACCATACGTCTGATAGAATAGATGAACCGTATCATTTCTTACCAAAGCACCCGGAGCACATAACCCTTTAGACTCATAAGCTGTTTGAGGTATGATTTCTCCAATACGATGCCAATCTTTCAGATTCTTGCTCCCGGCAATGCCTATTCCCCAACCTTGCGCTTCCGCGTTTCCATTCTGCTTTGGAGGAATAGAATAATACATCAGATATTTACCTTGGAACTCCACTACATGAGGATCTTTAGAAAAAGGTATTCCAATACGGCTTGTATCTCCATACATCATTTGTTTTTGGGCTAAAGAACAAAACACGCATATACACATCAATCCGGTGGTCATAATATAGCGTTTCATAGGCCTATTTTTTTTGCTTCTGCATTCTGCAACCAAACACACCTCCAGCAATCATACCGGGCAAAGCCTGTATCTTAACAGTTACATGACTTTTCCCCCGAGTTAAATCAACAGGAATAGGATACACTTTATCAATCCATGCACTAAAAGTTTCCACCCGTAATTTTTGCTCTCCTATCTTTTCATGTTCGGCAAATATCTCGAATTCACGATTTCCTCCATCTGTACTGCTATAAGTCAAAACCAATTCCATCGGTTGAACCGGATCTACTCTCAGGGTATACGAAAACCATCCACCATCCGAGGCATCACGCCATGTATTTGGTCCTCCCGTATGAGTATTCTCACCTTTCAACTGATGCGCAGTTTCCGAACTTTCTTTACCGATAAAAACTTTATCCGTAATACGGGCACGTTCTTTTAGCTGATCTTTCAATATATTCTCATCGGAAGGAAGCCACACAGCCATTTCACCATTTCCTCTATGAGACCGTGCATAATAAGGAATAAGCAGGATAGAATCTGTCACAGACTTTATTTCCTTAAAATCATTCTCGGCAATAATGCGTTCTGTGGTTCCTTTCAATATCTCCACACCTCCCAACATAGAAGCAGGAGCAGCCTCAAAAGCCGTTTCCGGTTTCAGCACATAATTCAATACAGTCCCTCCATTGTCAGCAAACTCTGCACAATAAACTATCGGGCCACGCTCTACGGCAAGATGATTCACATCCGCAGCAACCTTATCATTTGCTGAAACCTTGTGGACATCCATCGGAAGACTTAGTTCAATTGTATCCCCCCGTTTCCAACTACCGGATAAAACGGCATATCCTTTCTCCATTACAAAATCCCGGGGTTTTCCATTGATTGTAATTTTTACGGCTCTTTTATCATGCCTGGTATAAGTATAAAGATCGGAAGGTACAGGCTGACTATTTACCCATCCCGGAATACGCAACATAACAGCAAAATCTTCCGGGGTTTCCGGAGTCAATATCAACTTTATCTTTCCATTCCACGGATAATCCGTCTGTTGTTCCACCTGTACATGCTTTCCATTCTTTAGAACTACATCAGCATGATTGGCACCATACAGATTCACATAAAATCCTTTGGAAGAAGTGGCATACACATACCCTGGCACCGAAGGAATAAAACGAGCTAGATTAGAAGGGCAGCAAGAACAATCAAACCATTCGCTACGCTCTGAGCCATTTTCATCGCAAGAGAGGACATTTGGATAAAAAAACTTCTTTCCATCCAAACTGATGCCACTCAACACCCCGTTATACAAAGAACGTTCCAGCACATCAATGTATTTGGCATCACCATGCAGCATGAACATGCGTAAATTCCACATGCAATTGGCAATAGAAGCACATGTTTCACAATAAGCTGTACTATTAGGCAACTCATAGTTTTTACCAAACGCTTCTCCATGACGAGTTGAACCAATAGCTCCGGTAATATACATCTTCTTCCCTACTACATTGTCCCATAATTTACCCACAGCATTTTCAAAATGCCGCTCGTTTTTCAAAGCGGCTATATCTGTCATAGCAGCATACATGTAGGTAGCCCGCACTGCATGGCCTACAGCCTCATCCTGAGCAATGACTGGCTTATGATCCTGCCAATAAGATCCGTTACGGAACTGATCCTCACTATTCCGATCATATTTGTCATACTTTCCACGAGCCTCCAAAAAGAATTGTGACAAATCCAAATAACGTTTATCTCCTGTCACCCTATAAAGCTTTACCAGCCCAATCTCCACTTCCTGATGCCCTGGCGCTACAGTAATCTTTTCTTCTTCAGGACCAAAGGTATTACACAACAAATTCGCACTCTTAATGGCTATATCAAGAAATGAACGTTTTCCGGTAGCTAGATAATGAGCTACAGCCGCCTCATACATGTGTCCTACATTATACAATTCATGGCTGTTGTCACGTTCATTTTCCCATCTTTTACTGCCAGCCCACGGATGTTGCGAATCCCCGCCAATAGTACGGGTAGTATAAAGATAACCATCCGGTTCCTGCGCAGCTCCTATCAGATGAATCAGACTGTCCATATACATATCCAGCGCTTTATCCTCCTTCACCGCCAACAAGTAAGCAGCTCCTTCCATTATCTTATACACATCCGAATCATCAAACGGATAAGGGGAATTGAACTTTCCTTCCATCAGTTTCCCCGCTACTGCAAAATTATCTATACGATGAGTTTCCTCACATTTATGAAAAGCAAAAGGCACGGTAACACTACGAATGGTTTCAATACGAGATGCCCAGAAATTATCAGAAAAGTGTACATTGGTAAAAGGTACATCCTTGTATTGATAATCAGATTTATTGCTATCCGTCGACTTACACGCGGCAAGAACCCCGGCGACGAATAATATAACCAACGTTTTTTTCATGGTAATCTATATTTAAAGTTTATCTATAATTCGTATCTGAAGTAATTTTCAATTCATACAATCCTCCGGCATTCTTCCCTTGAGCAGCACGGAAAGTAACATTCACTTTATCCTTTCCACGAGTCCAGTCTGCAGGAATAGAATACACATCGTCCACATAGGTCAGATATAGTTTTCGATTCAAACTGACAGTACGTAGATAGTTGCCGTCAATCAATATATCAAACTGACAAGTATCAGGCTTGTCTCCCCAGAAACGACAAATCAGATGATAAGGCTTTTGTTCCGTTTTATTTATATGAAGTGTGTAAGAAAACCATCCGTCTTTTGCCATACGGAACCGAGTATTCTTTGCCCAAAAATAATCATGCCAATAAATAGAATCATTCTCTCCTTGCAACGCATGTTTCCTTTCATCTTTCCCGTCACCGATCTTCACTTCATCCGTTAAAGAACGAGTACGATAAACAAATTCATCCGGAGAATAAAGTTTCCAATATACAGTATGCCGCTGATGATGCATTTGAAAATAAGGGATCAACCCTACCCCTTGTTGTCCACCTCCATTCTTTACTGTAAACCGTAAAGGATGTTGTGAAGAACATTGTATCCAGCTATCCAGATCGGCCAATGGACCCACTAACATAGGAATATTCTTTGCCGGAAGCGATTCACGACAAGCACGATTGTCAATAACCCTATCTTCGGGCATATCATCCGTCCCCAATCCTCCCGCAAGCAATATCGGGCCATACATGACAGAGCCGAAATGAGGTTCATCCTTTGCATAATCAATATATAAGTTACGTGTGAAAACCAATGTTATCACATCTCCGCTCTTAACAGAATCCAACAGGCGAATGTAGCTTCCCTTATGTGCTTCCGTCTGTGCCGGCTTTCCATTAATACGAACTACAGCATCACCGCTCACCCAATCCGGATAACGGAACAGAAGCATTCCTGTATAGCTCCCTATTTCATCCATCCTTACTGTAACCGTATCCGACTCCGGGAAATAAGTATCCAAAGTCAGCTTCAAACCTTTTTCCTTCCAGTGGAGACGTGAAGGAATATACAGATTGACCAGCAATTCTTGGTTATCCTTAAAATAAATGGATTCGGCATACTTAGAATGATTCTCCATCCCTGTACCCACACAACACCAGAAAGAATCAAACGGAGTACTATATTGCTTAAATGATCCCGGCAACAAAGAAGTATAATAAGTCACACAGCCCGGCATATCAGGATCTTGTGAAGCAAGAATATGGTTATATAAAGCATGTTCATAGTAATTCAGATATTTATAATCACCATCCAACATGAACAACTGTCTTGACAATTTCAACATGTTATATGTATTACAAGTTTCTGCCGAAGTATAGTCCAGCCGCTTGCTTTCTTCACCCGGTACGCCAAAACGCTCATAACAACTATTTCCACCGATGGCCAATGTGTGATCTTTAATTACAATATTCCAAAAGTTACGGGCAGCCTGATAATAAATATCATTGGGTGAGAACTCATACTCTCTGGCTACTCCCATAAATTTAGGTATTTGATCGTTAGCATGGCGACCGAATAACACATCTTCTCCGTTAGCAATCGGATAAATAACATTGATATGATTGAACCTTTCTGCCGTCTGCAAAAATTTCTTATCTCCGGTAATACCATAAATATCAACAAAAACTTCATTCATCCCCCCCTGTTCCACACTCAAGGTACTTTGAAAAAGATCCCTATTGCTATTCAAGGCTATATGAGAAATAAAATTCGCCAAAGGCATCAATATATCCTTGGCTTGCCTACAACCTGCATAGACATATGCATCCCTCAATCCCGCCAAAATCTTATGGATACAATACCATGAGTTCCCATTCTGGTTATAATTCCAAGGTTGTCCGGTTTCATCCGGCTGGTTAAGCACCACATTCCCTTGAAGCAACTGCAAATAACCCTCCTTCCCTCTTTTACCGGTAATGAACCAACCATCCGGGGTCTGTTTTTGGCACTCTTGCAGTTCATCCAGCATATAATTCAATTTATCCAGCAAAGCTTTCTCGCCTGTAGAAGCATACATCATGGCACAAGCAGACATATAATGACCATAGGTACATCCACCATGCTTCTCCCATCCTCCGTAATTATCTCCTTTCCCCTGCAAACCGACACTACGGCGTACGTGTGGAATGAGCCTGTCTACATCCAGCGACAGCAGATATCCTTTATGTAAATCCATCGCTTTCTTAAAATAGCTATCGGTTAATTCGACTTCCGACAGTGCAAATGACTGCCATACCGGAACATGTACACGAGGTGCTTTGCGCACCTGCTCATATTCCGATGCAGTCAACTTGATCACTCCTAAAAACAATATACTTAAAACGAATACTAACCTATATTTTTTCATGGTAACAGATTTTATAAAAAACACAATCAATGAATCAATTCAATCTTACGGAAATCAGCAAAGGTTCCGTCTCCCCCTTTAGCACACAAGCCTATGCGGAAGCCCATTCCCCACGGAACATACGGCGAAGCATCAATTTCCGTTGCCAAAGGTATCCACCTCTGCCCTTTCCGGAACTCAAAGCAAAGCCAATACCCGTCTTTCACAGTCATCCTGACCTGTGCCGTTGCTGACACCGTTATAGCACTTTGAGCCAAGACATCAACTTTACCATCTACATTTTTCCATACTTCCACCTTATCTTTCAAAACTGATATGCCAATACCGGCTAAAGGAGCGCCAAATCCATTATGAGCTCCACCAATAATACCGATACCAGCCGCAGCCATACTTTTCCGGTTATCAACAGTAGCAATCAACGAAAAATTCAAAGCCTTGACAGGTTGTACCAGCAGAGTACCCAATTCCCTGTTTTCCATAGATGCTCCTAGATGTAATCCATTTTTTCCTGTCTGATAATCTATTTTCTGGGTTACCCTCCATTGCCAAATGGGAGCTAGTGTATTACCCTTAAAGGAATCCACATAATCCAAAGACAAATTAGGACGATTATAAACGGCATCGTTCCTAAAATAAGGCCAGCCATCCTCTCCCCAACACAATTCCTCCAACACGCCCTGACGTCCGACATATACCGAACCACTCCTATTATAAGCATGATACAAATAAAACTCCTTTCCATCTTTCCGAACTATAGTACCATGTCCGGGACAACGCCAATCCTGATTGTCTACCAAAATGGGATTCTTTTCATATTTCTCCCATTTGCCCAGCAAAGATTTGGAACGGGCCACTCCTGTTTTATAATTACATTTCTTGTCACAACAGCTAGCTGCCGAATACAAGATATAAAAATAATCCTGCTTTTTAAAAACACATACCCCTTCTACCAGCCCTTCCTCCCAAGGAGTGTCATTACAGAACAAGGAAGTCATTTCTCCTATCAGACGGGTGCGGTCCTCCGTCATCTCCTGTGCCCAAATATTTGTAGGCAAGCCCATACTGTTGCCGTCTTCTTTCCATATAAGATAAAGTTTACCCTTCTCATCTCTTGCAGCAAAAGCATCAATAGAGCCTGGTTCCTGAGCAACCAACGGTCCCAAATCTTTGAACCTCCCCATCGGGGAATCAGCTACCGCCGCCGCACACGATAATCTCTTTGTCCTCTTGTCACGGGCTGTATAATACAGATAAACCTTTCCCTGTTTCTCATCATACGATAATTCCGGGGCCCAAAAATTATTTAATGCCCAATCAGGTGCTCCATCCGGAAAAACATAATTCACCAATTCCCAGTTCACTAAATCTTTTGATTTAAAAATAGGGAACAACGGCGACCATTCATTAGAAGTCGCAGCAGCCCAATACTCTCCATTTATTTCAATGACAGTAGGATCAGGACGATCACCCGGCAATACCGGATTAATAATTTTTTCGTATCCAACGGCTTGCACATGTACACCGCAACATCCCATAATTGTCAATAGAATCACAAATAACAGTCTTTTCATAGTAATATAAAATTATTCATAAGTTACAGGAAATGCCGAGATACGCAAACGGGCAGCTCCCATCGGTATCAAGGTTATATCTTCCAATATTTCACTTTTCGGAGCCCCTTCTTCCGGCAACACACCACATAAGCCATATTGATCTATACCCCAAGAAGGCACTCTTCTCCCTTGTGCTTTTATCACTAGAGGAACGTTATCAGCAGTAAAAGGATAATTGTCTGAAGGCCATTCTCTCTTCTCGACTTTCAAGCATTGCTCCAAAACCCTATCATCCAATTTCAAAGCATAGTTCCAAGCACTTTGAGGATAGATTTCATAAGTAGGCCAAGCATTGACAAAGACATATAATTTATTCTTACGTATTGAAAATAAATAGTTTACAAGATTTATTTTTTAGACAGGTAACGGTTTAGAAACGAGTAGAATTCTATGTTCTATCTTATTTTGCATTATTGATAAAGAACGCATTTATATAGCAAAAATAATATTTTTCATTCAATTAACAAAGCTCTCACTCTGAAAAAGGTAAGAAAAAGGAAGTCATAATTTATATGTTATCGTAAAGCATAAGGAATCCATCTATCATTTTCTCTATCATCACAGGGAAAGAATTCAAATCCTAAATCTATTGACAAAGTTAGATAGCTCACTCTAATTGATGGTTATTATTACTCATGATTTTTCCAAAAAAAATAAATTTAGCATTATAATTCCTATTTTCTTTTCTAATCCAGCTTTTAAGGTTGGAATTCCTGTTTTACGAACAATCTTTTGTTTTACTTGTGCAATACCCAATGCTCTTTTCCATGAGAAAGAAAAACCGAGAATACCTGTATTTGTTTTTTTGCCATATTCAGATAAAATTAAAAGGCTGGAATAACTCTGAAAAGATATATGGAGTCATTCCAACCTATAATATTTAGTTATCGTTTAGTTATTAAATGCCATCCTTCACGCACCCAAAGCACAAGGGAAGAACCAACAATAATTATTATCCAATCTTGCAAACTCAAACCGCAAACATTAAAAAATTGTTGAAGGCCTGGTATCTCTACCATTGCTACCTGTCCAATCATAATGATAGCCACAATGGTAAGCAATCCTTTACAACCTTTGAAATGCAATGCACTACGCCCAGTCTCAAAAGCACGTGCGTTGAAAAGATAGAAGAAGTGAGTCATCACAAAAATTGTGAAGAGCAGTGTCAGTTCGTAAGCAGTTACGTGTCCTTTTTCGCCCAACTGAAGTGTCAGCAAATCTGTGAGTTGATGAATGTCTGCGTGCTGGAAGATATAAAGCAGCCCGAGCAGCATCACAAAGAAGAAACCTCCCACACCTACAATGTTTGCAATCATCTGTTTGTTAAGAATGAATGCGTTACGGTTGCGAGGTTTATCCTGCATCACGCTCTCTGAAGGAGGAAGTGAAGCCAATGCCATTGCAGCAAAAGTATCCATAATCAGATTTATCCATAACATTTGGGTTACAGTCAATGGGCTTTCTGTCCCCATGAATGCACCACAAAGAACTAAGAAGCAAGCTGTAACGTTCACTGTCAGCTGGAATAGCAAGAAACGTTGAATGTTCTGATAAAGCGAACGTCCCCACATTACAGCTTTCCCGATACTGGAGAATGAATTATCGATAATGGTGATGTCTGATGCTTCTTTGGCGACAGATGTTCCATCACCCATAGATAGACCAACGTGAGCCGTATGCAATGCAGGAGCATCATTTGTTCCATCACCAGTAACGGCTACTACCTGATTTTTCTTCTGTAAAGCTTCTACCAACCGTTTTTTGTCCATAGGACGGGCACGAGCTATAATCTTCAAATCCTCTATACGGTCGAGTAGTTGTTCGTCAGTAAGTTCCTCAAATTCAGGACCGGTAATAATATTGTTATCTGTGTCCGTAGAACTCCAAAGACCAATTTGACGACCTATTTCTTTTGCTGTGCCCGGAGTATCACCCGTTACAATTTTTATGTTAATACCAGCATTCAAACATTCTTTCACAGCATTTGGAACATCCGCACGAACAGGATCTGCAATGGCTGCTATGCCAATGAAATGAAGTGATCCAGCTATCAACTTGTCATTTTCAATCACTGTATCATCGTTTTCCAATACTTGGTAGGCAAAGCCCAATGTACGCATGGCACGTTCTTGATAGGTTATTAGTTGTTTATCTACAGTTCCTTTATCCACATCGGATATTTTACATATATTAAAAATTATCTCAGGCGCACCTTTCACATAAAGTACTTTCTTGTCTGGTATAGCAGCGGATTCAACTATAGTAGCCATATACTTACGCTCCGTAGAGAAAGGAAGTTCTTTCACTATATTTACACTTTCACGTAACATACGATAATCAATACCCTTACTGCTTAACCAAAGTAACAATGCTCCTTCTGTCGGATTGCCAAGTACTTGAGGCTTCGTGACGATGGAGAAATCAATAGACGCTGTAGAATTCACTGCAAACCCTTCGTTGATAACATTGTCGGAAACATTGGTTGCATAAACTTTTATGTCGTCCACTTTCATTTGGTTTTGTGTCAATGTACCTGTTTTATCTGTACAAATAACGGTTGTTGCCCCCATCGTTTCGCATGCGTGCATTTTACGGACAAGATTGTTTGTGCGTAACATTCTCCTCATGGAATAAGCCAATGAGAGTGTAACGGCCATAGGCAGTCCCTCAGGTACAGCTACAACAATTAAGGTAACTGCAATCATTAGCGTTTGCAGAACATATGCTATAAAAGGAGCTATCTGTTCCATAGAACCAAAGCAATCAGTTCCATTGCTTATCAAATAGACTGCAATACGACCGATAATAATCAAAGCAGCAAATCCATAACTTACCTTAGTAATCCAGTCACTTAGGCCATCCAGTTGTTCGTTTAATGGAGTCTTCACGCTGTCATCAATCTGTGCAGCCTCAAACACTTTACCTTGTTCCGTAGTGTCTCCAACTGCTAACACACGGAAAATGCCATGTCCTTCCATCACTTTTGTACCCTTCATTACATGGTTGGTAGGATAAGTGGCGTTTTTGTCAAATTCTTCCTTATTGATACTTTTACCACATACAGGTTCACCTGTCAGAGTTGATTCATCCAAATGTAGTTGTACAGCTTCTATCAATTCACCATCTGCGGCGACCTCTTCACCGGTATTGAGGATAACTATATCACCAACAACCACATCCTTACGAGGAATTTGTTTGACATTGCCATTGCGAATTACTTCTACCGGTTCGTCATCGTTTACTTGATTGAGAATTGTAAATTCTTTATCAGCTTGAAGTTCGAAGTAGAATGCCAAGCCCGTAGCGAGTAGAATCGCTACGAAGATTCCTGCAGGTTCAAAGAAGACTTCGCCTCCTTCTCCCAAACCGAAATATTCATAGAATGAGATACCGATAGACAACACACCTGCAATCATCAGAATTATGATGAGAGGATCTTCAAATTTTTCTAAAAATTGTTTCCATAACGGATCTTTCTCCGGCGGTGTCAAGACGTTGGCACCATATTTTTTTCGACTTTCGAGCACTTCGGCATCGGTTAAGCCCTCATAATGAACTTTTTTCTCCATTTTTATAAATTATTTTATTGATAAATAATTGGGGACAATTCTTCATCAATGCTTTTCCCTAAAAAACGATAAGTCCCGCTCAAATTATTTATTAAGTTTGGTATATGAATAATTATATAACAGAACGGCAATAAACGCCGAATAAATAAATAGAATAAGCTCCGTCGGGAAATTATATTACCAACGGAGCCATTCCTTATTTCACTTAATTCATAAGTTGATTTACACGTGATTGGATTTCTTCATAGCGAGCTCCTAATCTATTCTTACGTTCCGGATTATTACCATATTCTCCCCGTATAACCTTCATAGCCTCTGTTTCTGTATCCTCCGAAACAGATGTTGCAGGCATACTAGTTTGTGAAGATTTCTGTACTGGTTCAGCATTAGTAGGCATATCACCTGGTACAGCTACATCTGATGTCTTATCAACATCTGATGAATTTGTCTCAAGAGCAGATGCTGTTATCCCTGCATATGTTGAATCAGATGCAGCTGTCTCATCATCTTCAGATGGCGAAGTATCCTTCGGTAATTCAGAAACAGCAGGAGTTGTTTCGTTTGTAGAATTATCATTAGAAAAAAGCCACCATCCCAACACACACAGCGCAACAATTACTAATGCACCAATTAACCACTTCTTAGACCCTTTATTGTTTGCTCCCTCAACTTGCGAAGATTGACTAGCAAGATCGGATTGATTTATCGGCTTTGAATCTGTCAATAAAGGTTTTGATTCAACTTGAAGTTCATCACTGTCCTTCGTTAAATCAAATCTACGTTTTTTACCTTTAGAAATATCAAATTCGCGGTCCGAGCCTTTATTAAGTTCAAACCTTTGTTTTTTATCGTTTGCCATAGTATTATTCCTCTGTATACATATCTACCAGTGTTTGTAGCCCACCATTATAGCCATTACCCATAGCTTCAAAAGTCCATTCACCTTCATCATTGATAAGGAAACGGGCCACAACACATGCATCTTCCGTCTGGTAATCCTTGCTCAATTCATAACTACAAAGAGGATCTCCGGACTCTTCATCTATAACAGTTATTTGTGCATTTTTAACTTGACCAAATGTTTCGTTAGCATCATTCGGGACATACACCGACGATGTAATCACAACTTCTTGCACCTCAGGAGCTATTTTATTCAAGCAAATATTTATTGTCTCAATACCCCCTTGAAGTTCATCTTTGGGACCAAGTACTGCCCCATCAGCACTCATCGGACGAGTTGAAGCCAAATAATTGGCTTTATTCCCAAATTTAGTGCGGTCAAATGGTTCTGTACGGTTTTTCGAGTTATAAAATACAAATGCTGCATCATTTACAATCAAGCCATCTGCATTTAAAAGCCACGCTTGTGCATCCAGATCTCCGTTTTGCCAAGTAAGTTCAACTCTAATATTATTTAACCCGAGAGTTTTATCTATTATGAAACGTTCACCACTACTAAGTTTTGTAAGATTAAATCTTCCCATAGCAACACATTTTTATTGATACATATCTACTAAAGTTTGTAATCCGCCATCATATCCTTTACCTATAGCTTCAAATTCCCATTCACCGTCTTCATTCAAGACTAATGCACCTGCAACAACAGCCGTTTCAGAAGAAAAATGCTCTTTCAGATTATAAGCACAAAGCTCTTCACCACTTTCTTCATTGGTAATTACAATTTGTGGTTCACGTACATCTTTAAAAGTTATTTTATCTCCTTCATCGTAAATTGTTACACAGAAAACGATTTCAGTGATTTCCGGACGAACTTTAGACAAATCAACATGCATGGTTTCTCCAGCTTCTTCACTACCTCCCTCTTCATCACCTGTATCATCGGCCGACCCTACCACAGAACCGTCAGAACTAATAGGCACTGTATTATCACGCCAATTCTTTTTGCTACCAAATTTAGTCCTATCATAAGGCTCAGAACGGAAATTGGACTTGTAGTACACAAAGTCTGCATCCTCTGTAATCACGCCATCATCATTCAAAAGAAATGCAGAAGCATCAAGATCTGCGCCAGACTTCCAGTTAAGATCAACTTGGATAGTTGAAAGTTCATCACTTTTACCTAATGAGAATTTCTCACCCTTTTTAAGATCAAAATTTCTTGCCATAATAGTATTGTTTAAAGTTATTTAATTTTACGATATTCAAGAAGTAAGGTTCTATATTCTTCGGCAGGAATACCTAGCCTAGTACATAAATCCAAATATTCTTCCAATTCTTTTATTATTCGTTTTATTTGTTCAGTATTTTTATTTTTCTTATATTCTTCCAAAGAAAGCTTGCGTAACTCAACCCCTTTCTGTGAACGAATAATTTCAGACAACAGACGAGCTTTCAAGCTATTGCCATTGGTTCTATACCTATCACGAGCTTCCTTGAGTTTATTCTGTGCAATTAATTCCCGTCCTTTATCAGTTTCCTCTTGTTTTTGTTGTTTCTGAGTTTTTTCCGTCTGCTTATAACTTTGCTTATCAGAACTTGATGAAGCCCTTTCAGACACTAACGGATTTCTAGAGGTAACATTTTCTTTAGACCTAGAAATACAATGACTTTTCGGGTACTCCACAGAATCATTTTCCCTTTCACCAAGAGAAGGTTTTTCTATCGGAATCGCATCTAATTCTTCATTTATTTTCGCAGTCAATTCTTGGGCACCATACACATTGCTACATAGATCTCTAAATTCGGTTAGTATTGCCCTAGCTTCCTTATAGTTTTGAGTACGCACCTTAGCCTTAGATTTAGCTTTAATCTCTCTCCATTTACGGTCCAATTGTTTAGCCTCTATATTAATATGTGGGGTCAGATTCTCTATCTGCGCATTAATATCATTTAGTATATCTTCTACACCTAGCGTGGATTTTATTTCAGCATAAAAAGTCTGCAAAATTGATTTAGCTTCATCTTTTTTCCCATTCGATGCTTTACCAGAAGCTTCGGCCTTAATCTGTCGCCATTTTCTTCTTACCTCTTTAGACAAATCAGGCATGGAAGAGTCAAGGATGACGGACTTGGGGGCAGATTTCTCTAAGTCTAAAGATTCAGTTGCAGGAGTTCTAATATCAGCATCATGGATTTTAACTTCTAACGGTGGAACATCTTCAGCAATGAGCAAACTCATAGTCTTATTTCGTAATATGTCATTACTCCGAACAATTTTAAGAAATCCATGTCCAAGATTCTGCTCAAAATAGGCATTACCCGCTGCAACCCCTCGTAAAAGCAGCAATATGTTACTTCTATCAACTATGTCTGCATTACGAAGAAAACTGTCGAGCCCGGCTTTTAATGATTGGCTTTCATCGGTCTGAATGAAGTCCACAGAAGTTCGATTCAAACTATATTTATATTTACCACCACTTGATAAGGTCAACCATTCAGAAACCATAGGTGCGGTGGAGTTAATAAAATCAGCAGCTACCTTAGTAAGGATAGAATCTTCTAAATCACGGGATAACCACGGATTTTGACCTATGATATCATTCCAAATTAGATTTTTTACATATTCTAATCTAGGATCAATACCTAAGCCTCTCAGAACAATATGATTATTCACCGAATCTGCATTGAGATTAAAAAGCGTCAGTCTTAAATCAATTCCTTCTGTCCATGCGACTAAAACTTTTTCACAATTATAATCTTTGGACAATGATTCATTTATAAACCTAGCAATGTAAGTATCATAATCAATCACCCTCACACGCACATAACCACTATCCTTGAACAAACTGGTTATATAGGCTCTTTCATTGGACTCGATATCAGCCTCACAAACAATAGAAAGAGGCATATTCGCCCTATTTTCCGTCAATGAACCATATCGATTAAACAAAATGCTCCGATAAAATTCACGGAAAACAGTTTCTGCAGCATCTAACAATAAATTACCTATGGGCTTACACTGATTACCAAACTGATAGGTTTCTCCTTCACTTAATCGATCAAAATAATTATCGAAAGCATTAGGAGTTCCCGTTTGAGCAGCACGTGCAGCCTCTTCACCTATAACAATTCCTGACTGAGAACAATAAAATGCTAAAGGTGAAGGCCAGTTTCCTCCTGGCATCAGCTGCAGTTTATCCTCACCATCGCGTAACCAATATTCAAAGGATATGCGATGGTGGGAAAGTGACATAATTATTTTATATTTATCTTCGTTCATTAGACCATTTTAAGCAACGTATTATCATAGAATTTCATTCCTTCCAAAATAATAATTGGAGCTACAAAGTCAAATGGTTTCCTAGTTTGTTGAGACTCTCTTGCAGCTTTACGGAATTCCGGCATATTTTGCACATAACCAGTTATACTCATCTGACGACATGCTTTTTCTAAAATAGCAGGATCCGTTTTCCAATTAAATAACTGGCTAGCTGCACTATAGAAGAAGCCACAAAACTCTGTAAATTTATCAGCTTGTACATGATCAGAATCTACACAGAACCGAATTCCAATAGATTTTAACATGTCAGGCGTGATGGAATTAGTAAAGTCCAATGGTCTTCTTATATTATCATTACCGATAACTTCAAATCCTGTTTCACCAATAATCTCTGAAGGTTGTTCTAATTTAGGTCTCTGAAGAATCGTATCACCTTTAGCTAAACCTTTAGAAACTTCATATTTGATGTCTGGGTCATTAAGTTTAGGTAGTTCTATCAATTGCCAGCCTGCTAAAGATTCCATTAACGATTCTCTACCAAATCCCATGACAAACATATTTCCATAATACTGATTGGCTGCATTCTTATTGATTACCTTAAGCCATTGGAACAAACGAGAACCTTTACCAGCAAACGTCACACGCACATTCGGTTTTTTCTTTGCCGGCCATTCAGTTTCAGGCGTTCTGCGTAAATCATCTACTAACTTGTGTGCTATTTGACCAGCATAATACATAAGAAGTCCTGTAACATACATATTTACACGCATCAATTGAGGACAATCTGAAGCAATACTCTGATAGAACGATTCTAATTGTGAATCATCGAGTCTGTTCACAATCTGATCAAAGAAATATGGAGCCGTGTGCTCATTGTATGTATTTGGACCAAAATTCAATCCTACCATTTGGATTTTATATCTGGAACAAATGCTGTCAAGTACCTTCTGGAATGCAGGAAACAATGAAACAGACTGAGACACTCTTTGAGCTGCAAATCTCAAAGAATTCTGTTTAATCATAGTGATTCCATTACTTAAATAGAACAAAGCCGAAATATCTGTTGTACTACCACCAACATCAAAACATAAGTTAAGTACATTTGCTTCTTTTCCGTATTTAACAGATATGAAATTGGCTACAGCCTCAGCTTCAGAAAGACTAGGATTCGCATTCGGACCTGTCATCGTATATAATGGTTCTGGCTTATAAGATATTTCTGCTTTAGGATCATCAGGTAACAGATCGAAAGTCGGTGTTGCAGAAGCCACTACCTGATTAGAGTCCTGTGCAAAGCCACTACCAAAGCCATTACCGAATCCTCCGCCAAATCCTGCAGAATTAGAATCATTTACAGGCTGAGTGCCAAAGCTATTCCCAAATCCATTACCAAAACTATTTCCAAAGCTGCTACCAAATCCATTACCAAATCCATTACCGAAACCGGATTCTTGCGATGAATTTTGGCCAAAGGAACCAGTACCAATAGTATCTCCCAATGAGCGATTATCTGTATACTTACTTATATTCAGAGGATAACGTGTTCCATCTGTATTTAACACAGGAGAAATGGAGTCTAGAGTTTGCCAAATGTTCTGATAAGAATATAGCAACTGCCCAGCCATAGCTGATGGATAAGACCACTTTATACTAATAGGAATGAAACCCTTTACAAATAAAGTTGCATATACTTGCAGCATCAGAGTCCTCAAGAATGCACTTTTATGTGCTTTATCATCATCTGTGTCTTCCCACTTCATGTTATGAATCTGTGTTACTTCACCCACACCATTTGGATAACAAAGTGTAATCTTCTTCTTATCAGAATTAGCAAATGGTAGATTGTCAGCAAAACTTGGGAAACCACCTATTACCTCGCGTTCATTTCGCATCTTAATAGTTTCACCTTGACGTAATGGAGGAAGACGACGATTATCATGTATAGTCAGCACGCTTTTAATAGCATTTGACTTAACCTTTGGTCCTGCCCCTTGAAAAAAGAAGACCTGATTCTCTCTAGGCACAATATTCCTTCCGGGCATTTCATTGCCAAAAAGAGAAACCCGCTGATTTTCAAACTCAAATCCCTGTTCCTGTGTGTTGTCGCTTGAGTAAGCTATGGATGTATTTGTACTTCCAAAATCAATACCTAAACGTACAGGATTCAATGTGGGTGTAGCACCTGATCGCATCCAATCATGTGGCAACCTAGTACCTTGAGCAGAACTATAATTAATCAAAATATAACCGCCTTCATTTCCAGTCGGAGAAAGCAAACGTACACCTTTAAAAGGCTTATTAGACCTATAGATTTCATATTTATAGGGATTATCTGCTACAGCTTCATCCGATAAGACAAGCAATTCTGCTTTCACATCTCGGTCAGAAACAATAACTTGCCCATTTTTACTCAACAAGATGGGATCCTGGTCTTTATCTACAATAATACGGAAATAGTTCTCCTGTATCTCTCCTACGAAAGGAAATGCGCGATACGATTGACTTGTACCATTATGAGGCAATTCATTATACATAAAATAAGCATCCCATTGAGGAGAAACAAAATTAGGCCAGATGAGAATATCTTTATTTTTGATTTCACCATCTGAAGTATATACTTTCTTAAACTGTCGTTGAGTTCCCGATTCTGTTTTAATAGTCAGAACCACCTCGAGATTACCGACACGTGCAGAAGGATCATATACAGCTTTTAGAGTAGAAGAAATAGCACTATCCGAATTAGACATTCCAACCAATGCCGCCACATTCTTCCCATATACATTTAATCCCTGAGCACTTAATGGGAGAGCAAAATAAGCTTTTTCTTCGGTTCCTTTAATATCTGCAGTCAAAGCCAAAATAGGCAACTCCTTTAATTCTGCCGAAGTAATGTTCAAATCCAATCTAGCTATATGAGCACTTTCATTAAGAAGTAAATTCTTTGGATCAAACACAACACCACCTGGCATCTCTTTCTCAGAAATGACACCTTCCACACCTACAAGACTATCCTTATGGCAGAATAATTTTTCGAACGGACCTCCGAAAGCAGCACTTACGGGAGGAGTACTAGCAATAGAGAGATCGATTGCTTCTGTTAATGCTTTGGATGCTATATCCTCTTTCCACTGCTCTAGAATGGTTCGTATAGATGTATAATCAACTGCTAAACCATCTTTCAAGTTCTTATAGTAGGCCTCAACATGGCTAAGTTCCTTAATAATGTGGCATACATAGGCATGAAGTGTCACAATCTGAGTAGATGTCATTGAAGATTTTAACGGATTGATAAATTTACCCGTAGCAACATCAATCCATGGGCGTTCCACAGATGCCTCTGAATAGTACCCAGTTGAGGTAAACAATAAAGACTCAGGCGCGGTAGCCCCAACTACTTGTCCACGATACTTAATTACATTGATGTATGGAACAGCTTCTTGATTATCGGAAAGATTCTGTTCACACCAACGTTTGGTGCGGCGAAGCAACATATTACCAAATGCCCCTTTAGGTTCATAGACATTCGATGTTGATGCAATATCCTTACCATCGCTATATTTAAGATCGATTCTACGGACACTAATATGAGCATAATCTAAAGCTATACACGCTATAAGACCTTTCCATTCATCTACTAATTGGCTATAATAACCCACTAAATTATGTTGCCCCTCAGAAGTATTACACGTGGCTACATGATCTAGTGCAGTTTTAAATAAATCTACTCTCGCAAATGCAGTCGGAATACCAGACACCAGCTGTCCTACGTTTGTTTTTTCACTTAATTTGGGAGTCTGGATATTATTTATAAACACCGTTGTGTTTCCTAGTGGAGACCAGTTATCTACCAATCCACTAGGAATGGCCGCAGGATTTACATCTATGGTTAAAGCTTTATTTGGCATAATTTATTCATTAAAATGTTGAGCTATTGTAATGGCATTATACATGTGTGCCAAGAATCTCTCTTTAAGCGTGACAGCCTGTGAATCACCTGGTTCAGTCTCATCACTCTTCAGCAATTCGATTAAAGTGTTAAAGCGTCTATCTGCAGCACTATTTGTGAAGAATCCCGTTTTATTCCAGTGATGTGCTTCATCCGAGAATATAATTCCAGGGTCAATGCTGTCCAATTCATCAATATCTGTCTTGAAAGCTTCCGGGGAGAATATGAATTTACCACTTCCCACAGACTTAAATATTTGATAAATCCAGCCAAATACTACGCTGCCTTTAACAAACTTATATCCAAATTCTTTAAGGTATCCATCTATTTCATCACACTGTGTATCACTTATGTCATTATACTCTGAGAACTTTACGTTGTCTAAATAATTCAGCAACTCTACCGTTCCATGTATATCTTCATGCGCTCCACCAAACTTAGATAATATGATATGAGCCAAAGATAGAAGAGCCCCTAATTTATTTTCAAAGACTTCCCCCTTATCACTACCGATAAAACTGGATCCGGACAATTGGATTGTACCATTCTCATCAACAGCAACAGTCCTGAAATCATATTCTGCTTCTCCAATCTTTTCAAGTTTTGCCCGGTCTTCATTAAAAAAATCGTATGCAGCTGCCGCACACATTAACTCTGCCACATGACATGCATTACACTGCTCATGCCCTCCAGTAACCACATTTCCCGTTTTCCCTTCAGAATAATTAATCTTCAGACTGCTCGGCCAGCCGATATGATACATTTTTTTATAGGTACTACGAACTGTGGAATCCCCATTATAAAAACTTAATGCAGCTTGGGAATTCAATGCGAAATTATTTGCATCGGCTATAACTTTATCAATGGTAAGTTGTTTATCGGTCGGTGGCTGAAACGTAAAATAATCAGTCAATAAAGTTGAGCCAAACAGCACTTTTTTCAAATTCAATACATTATTACCACCTGTGATGATTCGCATTGCTTCGCTGATGGCAATAGGCATTACGGGAATAGACGATGCACCGGTACCGCCAAAAACACTACCAAATACAAATACTCTGGCATTTGCTGCATGTTTATTCAGAAGCTGGAGATAGTCAAACAATTGTTTCTCTTGTGCTTTTACAGTATTATCACCCTTCTTAGCATTAATCGCTGCCTCAATAATGCCATGATACATCAGTAATGAGCCTAAATGGGTTTGCGCTCGATACCCATGATCTAATTTAAACTGTTGGACAGAATCACGTTCAAACAATAAATCAGACAAATCCTGATTATCTTGTCGTTGTTCATCTGTAAGGTTACTTGTGCTAGCCAATGCAGCCAGTGTCATACGATTGGCAGTAGAATAATCTGTAAAGAACCGATACAGATTCAATTTTGCAGAAAAGAAAGTATTACTACGTTGCTCTCCTCCTTTATTGGACGCATCATTGGTTTTAACTTTGTTGTATAATTCAATAAGATTTTCTACCCGATCTTTATTACCATTATTCTGATCTGTGTCAAGAGTAAGAATTTCTATTGTATGGTTATCAAACAAGCCAGCTGCACACAAGTGTACGAATGCCTCCAGACATCGCATGCCGGTGCCACCAATTGCTATAAGAAATAATTTATCCTCCATTAAGCAAATAATTTAATTAGAACCATGTACCTATTTTTGATTTGCTAAATACTTTACTCAATGCAAATCCAAGAACGATAAAAATTACAACTGATACACCTGATGCTATTCCTGAATGCATAAAATAACTGGATTGAATGTTAGGAACAGTTATACCACTTCCGATTCCATAATTAATCAAGAAACTAATTATACCAGTACCTATAGCCAGAATCCAAAACCAGACTCTTCGTTGAGTAACACCTGTATTACCAGGTTTAAAAAGTATCATATTTGCTATTAATACAGCAAGAAGAAAAAATGCAGCCATAACTACAAATGACCACATGTAAGCGGATGTCATAGATGCTTGTTCCATTTGTTCTTATTTTTAGTTATTATCATTTTATTCAGAGATTGTTTTTAAATAATAGGAAAAAAGAATACGCCCTTCAGGGTTACATTGTTTCGCTGTCAAAGTTTCACGTATTGAATTGGCTAAAGATGGATTTCCTTCCCAACCAAAGAAATCATCAATTCCTTCCAATCTTGGTGAAGCTTTAGAAATAACGATATTAGCTCGAAGTAAGTCTGAGCTTTTCATGTTACCAGGAAAGTTTCCATTAAATTGGGGGGCAAAGTCAATATTTATTTCCGACCATTCACCCATATCTGTTGAGACTTTATTCATCGATGCAATTAAAAATTCATTGACTTCCGGATTTCTTATTTCACCCAATGATTTTGTCATTTCAGTACTTATGGAATCTTTAAGAACAGAAGCTATTTGCTCCATTGTTTTCTGCATGTTAAAGACTCTTACTTCCACTTCATCAACAGAGAATCCACTCTGCGCATCAAAATCAATATATAGATGACTCAGCAAATGCTTATAAGCATCTGCTTCAGCAATTCCTGCTTCAGCCATTTGCCTTGAATTTGTTAATGCATTTGTCCAACTTACACCAATTGGATAATACTCCGAAAATGATCCTATTAGTTTGTTCAGAGGAGCAAATTTTCCTGGCGCACCCTCTGCTGTCGCTAAAGGTTTTGCATAACTAATGTATGCCTCTACACCACCATCTTCAAGAACATTTGTTACGATATCCAGACCTTTACTGTTATGGTAGTTTCCTCCTTGTTTCAGAGATAAATATTGAGAGGCTGTAGGATATGCAAAATCACGGCTTCCTAATACAAATGTTCTTATTTGGGGGGCTGCACCTACAGCAGCGTTTTGGATGAGTGAATTCAAGCGGTTGGCATTGTCATCGAATACAGCAAGGAACATGTGTTTTGATTTTTCTTTTTCAGTAAAATCCCATTTATAAAAGGTGATATTATACCCTTTAGCTAACCAATCTATGAAATATTTTTTTGCATATGCAGCCTTTTGAATTAAGCCTCCGTTATATTCTTCAAAATCGGTCATCAATAAGGCAGGCTGATTATTCAAAATGATTCTTTCGAGTGTTTTTTCTATCGGAGCTCTTTGTTTCTTATAATTTACACTGTTCATCATATAATTATACAGCTGTGTATGACTCATATTAATGGGATCTATATTTCCTTCTGCAAGCTCAAAGAATCGAATTACATCATTTGCTGCCATCTTATTAATAACAGCTTGCAAAATATTGCGTCCTAAGGGCTCAGCATAAGCGCTATTCATTCCATCAGACATATCTACATAAATAGACGCACCATCTCCCAGTAGATTTTCACGATGAGTAACTTCTATATATTTATCCAAATCAGTTCGGCTGAATGTATAATCCGGTGATTGTGCTAATTTATAGATTAAATAACCGAAGCAACCGATGATACAGATAGCAATTAAAGCTACCCACAATTTAGATGATTGTGAAGATTTTTGTTTACGTCTCCTTGATAAATTAGACGCTGAAGATGTTCGTTTTCGAGTCATAGTATATTATAATAAAATGGATTTTAAATTAAACTCTCTTGGTAAGAGAGAGATTAGATCATATATTGTTGTTTTTTAATGGATTAATGCAGTAATATCCATATTTCCCTAAACATCTATCATTTTTTATATGCAAAGTGAAAGAAAAATTTGAATTAAATATGGTTTAATTTCTTTTTTTTCTTAATTTTGCTACAATATCTCTCTCTTACCAAGAAAGATTTAATTTGCTAAACAAATCTATCACATTATAGCCCACTCAAAATTGAAGCGTTGGCTTTGTCCACTACGGAGTTATCCAATGAGGCCAGATAAATTTGTGTGGTCGCCTCGGAATCATGTCCCATTCCTTCACTGATAACCGAAATCGGAATGTTCTTGCCTTTGGCTGCGCTTGCCCATGAATGACGGGCACAGTACATGCTCAGAGGCAAGGATATATCGGCCAGTCTGGCTATTTCTTTCAGGTTTCGGTTTATTCCGGACATGACATTCCTGTAATGCTTGTGCGTATCCTTAAAAGGATATTTCAATACCGGCAAAAGATAAGGACTGAAACTGTCTTCCGGGTATTTGCCGACAATCTCCTGCATGCATTTTTCCCACCTGATGACCAGCTGCTGCCCGGTCTTTCGTCTGCGATACGATAAGAAGCCGTTCTGAAGATCTTTCTTTTTCAGGTGAGCCATATCTACGAACGACATGCCACGGGTATAGAAGCTGAACAGGAACATGTCCCTTGCAAATTCCAGATTTGGCTGTAAAGACAGGTCCAGATTCTTCATACGCTTGATGGCGGATAATGGAACGGCACGCTTGATGGTCTTGTCCACTCCCGTATAGACATGCCTGAAAGGATTGCGCTGTTCCATCAGTTCCTTTTCCAGGGCACGGTTATATACCGCCCGAAGGATACGCATGTAGAATGAACTGGTATTCCGTACGGCACCTTTCCCATGAAGATAGGCTTCATAAAGCTGCATCAAATCCGAATCGATGTCAGACAACAAAATATCCCTGTCTCCTCTGAACTGCATGAAACTTTTCAGAGTACAGGAATAATTTTCGGCTGTGCGTATCTTGCCCATCTGTTTGAGACGGGCTATGATGCCTTGCATGAAGTTGAAAAGCGACTGTCCATCTGTGTTGCTTTGAAAAGAAATGACAATATCACCTGCTGTATATGTCCCTTTTCGATTTTCTAGTTGGCGGACGATCATGTCCAGCCGCTTCAGGTCCCATTCCATGCGTTCCTGCAAGGAAAGAAGCAGATTGCTTCGTTCCGAATTACTGACAATGATACAGCTTCCAGCTTCATTCCATTCTTCCGTAAATATCCGGTAATCCGTCTTTAACTGACGGATTACACGGTTTTGGATAATCTGATAATAGATGGTACCTTCCTTTCCCTCTATGGTGGAAGGTCTGAATTTCACTTTGACACTGGCCATGGGCTTACTTTTTGGGTTCGTCCGTAATAGACTTGTCCTTGATGGACTTCGCCTTGCTGTCCAGTTCTCTCGCGGCCTGTTCTTTCAGCCGTGCCTGCTCGGTCAGGGTGGCCTTTCTCCGTACCGCTTCCTCGTAGGCTTCCACGTCCTCACGCATCTGTCCGATCCGTTCGTTATCCCGGTTCGGTCCAAAGAGGTTCTCAAGTTCCACAAGTTGCTCAGGAGTAGCCTCTCCTTTCATCTTGACATAACGGTACTTCAGATCATTATCGGCATGTTCGTTATCTGTTCTTGCCGAAAAATAGAGCGCCACGGACAGGGCCACGACTGCCGCGAACATCACGGAAAAACTCCCAAGGATGTACGGGGATTCCAAGCTCAGTCTGAAATGATGGTTGATGTTGCTTGTCTTGACGGCATTCTTTCTGATTGTGTCATTGGTCTCACAAAACAGGATTTCCACTTTCTCCTGGTTCTGCCGCTGCTCATTACGCATTTCTGACAGGACCTGTCCAAGTCTTTCCTGTGACGAGTTTTTCCTGTCCATGGAAACCATATCGTTCTTGATGGCGGCAAGACCTTCGTACACGCGAGCCAACAATTTGCGAAATGTCTCATGACCGTTCCGGACTTCATTCAGCATGGACTCATCCTGTGTGTTATTAACTGTCGGGCTGTTGCCTTCCGGCAAGGGGACGGACAACCCGTTGATTTTGTCCTCGATTCTTTCCAGGCATCCGAAGATGCTCTCGATACATTCTTCCATTTTCATATTCCTGCAATTTTAATGTTCATGAATAATTTGAATGGGAAAGGACGGACTACAATCCGAAACCTTTCCTTTTTTGTCTCTTTTTCCTGCGTCTGCGCAAGAGTTCTTCCTGAGATAACGGCTCTTCGGGAGCGGTGCCGCTTGTCGGGCTGAACAGTCCCGGTCCCGTACTTTCGAGAAGATGGCCTCCGTCCGGTATCCTTTGCTGCACCTTACGTTCGGATTCCTGTTGGGATTCCGAAGTCTTCCATCCCAGCCGGGCATTCAGTCTGGCAAAGCTGAACTCCCGGCTGATCTGTGAAGCCTTGAAGGTCTGCCCGTCCTTAGTGAACCGGATTCCCTGTATGTCCTCCGGCCTTTTTATCTCCCTGGTACGCTTTACAAATTCCAGCCTGATGCCCCGGCGAAGCAGATAATCGTTGAACTCTTTCCATGTTCCGGAGTGCTTCAAAGCCGCCTTGACGGCATTGAAGATTTCGTATTTCACACGCTCCGAAGCATGGAGTTTCTCCACGTTAGTCTTGCCTTTGTCCTCGGCGTATGTCAGCCCGTACCTGTCCTTAAGCACTTTCGTGGCAATCTCGTTACGCTTGTAATCGCCTTGGGAAGAGATTACCCTGCCGTCATACCCGATGCGGTTATAGACCAGATGGCAGTGCGGATTGTCCGTGTTATGGTGTCTTACCAGGATGAACTGGGTGTTCCTTATGCCCATCAGCTCCATGTATTCCCGGGCTATTTTAGCCATAAATTCATCCGTCAGCAGTGCCTTGTCCTCCGGCTTGAAGCTCAATGCGATGTGCCCGACAGGCTGTTTTATCTTCGGATTAAGCTCACGCTGGTAATTGAAACTGGCCGTTATTTCCCGGATATTTTCCAGCAATACACCGTCGGATTCGATGATTTCCGCATTATCCTTGCCCATCACGTAACGGATACAGCCGCCAAATGATTTTCCTTTCTTGATCTTGCCAATCATGACGACCTCCTTTCTCCGTACCTGTACCGGACGATAATCTCCTTGAGTTTCTGCAGGAGTTCTGTCACCGTCTTTTGGGTACGGTGGAATCCGGCCTGATGGGACAGCCTGGTCAGCTGGTTCAGGTTGTTCGCCATCCCCGTAAGACTGCGTATGACGGCAGTTTCCTCAGCAGAGTGCCTGGCCGTTATCGTCGTCTCAAAGGCTGATACGCGGAGAAATTCCGCCAACGTGAGGTTAGCCTGTCTGCTGCGTCGGCATAACCGTTCATAGTCTATCTTGGAGAATTTCACTGTAACGGCTTTGCAGAGTTTGCACACTCCGCTTACTCTGGGGCGTCCTCTCGGTCTGTTTTTCTTTCTGTCATTCATATTTTCTTCGTTTGATTTCTGATTATTCTTTTTCTCACAATCTGCGACCACCGGGAGCGGATTGCCTCCACTCTTCGGGAGTGGAGCGAGGTTTTTCGGGATGCCCGAAAGATAACCTCGCTAACTCCCAAAACTGAAGTTTTGTCCGTTACCCCCTCAGGTCGGCTACTGACTGTCTGAATACTGTAATGACTGAAGTCAGTAAGCAAGTCTGTCATTCCAGAAAATGTCACAGCTTTCGCCACTGCTCGAAGTCTTCCGAGTAGATTTCAAGATGCTGCCGGGCGATGTTTTCAAGCAGTCCGGAAACGCTCATTTTGCGTCCTCCCAACCTGCGGACAAACTCGTCCAGCCTGTCACGTACCTCGCCGCTAACAAACACAGGCTTGCGGTCTTCGATTCTCGGGACCTGAAGAAAGGTCTTCCGGTATTCGTCCAGAGAAAGTTTCCTCTGCCTGCTGCTTATACGACGCTGAGAAGAGGGAATGGCTTCCTCTTTTCCGATTGACGGTTGCTGGGGCTCGAATGGAACTTCTACTTGTTCTACTGACTTTGCCTGTTCTCTATTTCCAGTATCATTCAAGGATGATTCCAGGGCAGTTTCAATGCCGCCATCTGACGGGAGTATGAATGACATGTCCGTACCTGTCATAGCCTCCCATTCCTCTTTGGTCAATTTCTTTTTTGTTACCATACATTTTTGATTTTAATCGGTTTACTCACTGATCTCGGTGCGCACCTTGACTCATTGTCGTGAGCAAAGGAAATGTGTATAGTAAACAGAATCAAGCAAATGGAGATACCGTGGCAATTATGTTACCCTATGCACAATACCGATTGGACGGTCGGTGCTGCCTGCCGTGATTTGCCGGAGTGATTATTCCATACCGGATTGTTCAAGCGGATTCCGTTTATGAAGAAGGCTCATTGTATGTAGTTGATATGTAACATGATGTCATTCCGGGCAACGCATCGTCACCGGTCTGAAAATCCATTGCAGTGTGATTTCTACTGCTTTTATTTGCAGTGGGAACAGGATAAGACAGTCACATTTCCAGCCGAGAATAGGACAATGAGACATGATGGAATATCGGCTGTAAAAGACCTGTCCTTTTCCGGAATTTTGAATATATGTTTAACTGAAAATAATGAAGAAAATGGAAATCATCAGCTTTGAAAAGAGGACTTTCGAGGAGATTGCCGCCAAGCTGGATTACTTCGTGCAGCGGGTGGAAAGTCTGTGCAGTGAACACGGCGGGAAGGAAACAGGTGAATGGATGGACAACCATGAGGTCTGCCGCAGGTTGCGCATCAGTCCGAGAACCTTGCAGACCCTGAGGGATAACGGGACGCTTGCCTTTACCAAAATCGGGAACCGGACTTACTATCGTCCTGACGATGTGGAACGGGTAGTCGGCAACGTGGAGGACAAGCGCAAGGAAGCCCGTTGGAAAGGCAAGACCATTTGAGTGAGTTTCAAGAATAATGTATAACCAATATCAAGCGCATATGAGTAATGAAATCAGAGAAAAGGACCACGAGTGGGTAAAGACGTTCCACTCGAATTTCGACAGGCTGCTGGCCCTGCTCGAAAAGTTGTTGGAAAAACGGCAACCGCCTGCCTATGGCGATGAACTGCTGACAGACAAGGAAGTGGCATACCTGCTGAAAGTGAGCCGGAGAACCTTGCAGGACTACCGCAACAACGGCATTCTGCCTTACACACAGGTAGGCGGAAAGATTCTCTACCGGGCTTCCGACATAGAAAGAACACTGATAAAAGGGTACAAGGAGACATACAGGAACAGGAAATAATGGATATGTTTGTCTTGCTCTATAATCTGCATCATTTATCTATGAAATGGTGCAGATTTTTGCTATAGCTCATATTGTATATAAATCGTTACTATAGATCTATTTATCTATATTCTATAATTATAGACTATTTAATCTATAATTTTGGCGGAATAAAAGAAAATTCATACATTTGTCATCAAATCAATGAACTATAATATGTTTGCAACAATTTCAGCGGATATAGTAGCATCCACTTCCTTGTCTGTGAATGAAACTATAGGATTAAAGCAAAGGATAGAATCATTATTTGGCTTGCTGAAAGTGAGTTATCCTGATTTTGAAGGTCGCCAAATAAAAGGGGACTATATAGAGTGTGTAATGCAAAATGTATCAAACGTATTCCGGATAGCCTTTATAATCAAATCCTGCATCAAATCTTTTTCCACAGCTAAAAATGAAAAGACGAAAAATTTCCATACATACGGAATACGGATAGCCATTGGTATCGGAGGTATGAGAATAGTGAATACCGAACAAGGCATTTGGGATGGTGAGGCCATATATCTATCAGGACGTGCGCTCGAGGAAATGAGTTCCCTGAATAAGGGAACGATGTCTGTTCATACAAGTAAAAAGCAATTATCTGCCCCTTTACAAACTATAGCCCTATTGACCGATGCCATATTAAATGATATGACTATGCGCCAAAGTGAAGTCGTTTACTATAAACTACTTGGTTTCAAAGAGGCAGACATTGCCAAGAAGCTGGGTATATCCCAAGCCAGTGTAAATAATGCTTCTACAGCTACAAAATGGTATTGTATAGAAGAATCCATAAAATATTTTGAGCAGATAAATTTTGAAGAATATGAATAGTTGGTTGTTTTTAGGTCTGTTATTGGCACATGTTATAGGTGATTTTTACCTGCAGAATGATAAATACTGTGCGCAGAAAGAGGAAAGGAAATTCAGAAGCTGGTTTCTGTATGTGCATTCGCTTATCATAGGCGGGGTGTCATGGGCAGCTGTTCCTGTTTATGAATTCAGATTTTATGCCCTTGCCATTGCTTTTTCTCATCTGGTGATAGATGCTATCAAAACATATAGCCCCAAAGGATTATGGAATTTTGTGATTGATCAGATTTCTCATTTGGCGATACTGATTATAGTAACATTCTCCTTTGACACTACAACAAAGTTGCCAATCCAATCAATGGATTGCAATGGCAGTTACTCTATACCTCTGTTCATATTGGCGTTACTATTGTGCATCAAGCCTGCAAACATCCTGATTAAGTTGGTCTTAAAGAAATATCAAGTTGGAGAGACACAGTCTTGTGAAAATATCAAAAATGCAGGAGCGTTAATTGGAAATTTAGAGCGTATTCTTACAATCATATTCGTTATCATTGGACAATATGAAGCAATCGGTTTTATCATAGCGGCAAAATCCATACTTCGATTCAAAGACACGGATACAGCAAAAACAGAATATGTCCTTGCCGGAACGTTTCTGAGTTTTGGAATTGCATTGCTGTGTGGTTTAATGGCAACAAAATAACAGATGGACAGTTTTCAAGAGAAATACAATGCGCTTGTCATTAAATACAATGCCCTGCTTGCCGAAAATGAAGAACTGAAGTCAATACTTTCACAGCATGGTATAGTGTATTCCTCCATCAAACGTGCTGATGAAAGTACAACATTTTCTTCCATAATATATCCTCCAATCAGACTCTCTCTTGATGAGAAAATAGCATTGTTCCGTAACTTTTTCAAGGGACGAGATGATGTTTTTGCACGACGATGGTTCAACAAAGCCACAGAAAAGGGTGGTTACCAACCAGTATGTATCAACGAATGGCGCAGAGGAATATGTGACAAGAAAAAGCATAAATGCGCGGAGTGTCCTAACCGCAATTTTGCCCCGTTAACCAATCAAGACATATACCGACATCTGGAAGGCAAGGATGAGAACGGATGCGATGTTATCGGTCTGTACGTCGTTACTTCTGATAATAAATGTTCTTTCCTGTGTGCTGATTTTGATGACAAAAATTGCACTCATGGATATAAGAACGATGTATTGGCATTTATTTCCATTTGTAGAGAGTGGAGAATTCCGTTCAGTATAGAACGCTCACGTTCTGGCAATGGTGCGCATGTGTGGACTTTCTTTAATGAACCCATACCAGCCTGCAAAGTAAGGAAATTAGGCAATACAATTCTTACGGAAGCCATGAAGCTCAATGGACGGATTACATTCGATTCATACGATCGTTTCTTTCCCAATCAGGATAAAGTACCGGAAGGCGGATTCGGCAATCTCATTGCGTTACCATTGCAGGGAAAAGCCAGGAAAGCAGGAAACAGCGTTTTTGTAGATGAGCAGTTTCTTCCGTTCCAGGATCAATGGGCATATCTATACAATGTAAGAAAAATAGATGAAGGTACCGTAGATGCATTATTGACACAGCATCAGCAGGAAGATTTTGGGACATTGGCCACATCTTCGGAAAATAAACCGTGGGAAATACCAGTCATACAAGATGTGACTCAGGAAGACTTTAACGGCATACTTATAATACATAAATCAGACAGGATATATATTCCTTTAAAATCTATTTCAGATAAGGTTAGTAATCATTTGAAACATATTGCGGCGTTTAAAAATCCTGAATTTTACAGCAAACAGGCGATGCGTATTTCCACATATAACATTCCTCGTATTATCTGCCGTGCAGATTTTACCGATGAATATCTTGCAATGCCTCGGGGATGTGAGGATGCCATTATCAACATGCTGTATTCTCTCAAAATTGATTATGAGATAGTTGATAATACAAATCATGGTAAACCTATTGGCGTAACATTCAAAGGAAAGGAACGCGATGAACAATTGGACGCTATCAATGCCCTCATGACATTTTCCAATGGTGTGTTGTCTGCAACGACAGCCTTTGGAAAAACTGTTACAGCCGCGGCTCTGATTGCCCGAAGAAAGACAAATACACTTATTCTGGTACACTCCAAGGCATTGCTTATGCAATGGCATGAACGCCTGTCAGAATTTCTTGACATAGATTTTACAGGAGATGAGATTTCCAAGAAACGAGGAAGGAAGAAGGCGTTTTCTCCAGTCGGGTGTCTTGATTCTACCTCTAACACGTTGCATAGTGTTATTGATATAGCCCTTATGCAGTCGTGTTTTGAAAATGACGAAGTCAAGCCTTTTGTAAAAGGATACGGGATGGTCATTGTAGACGAGTGTCATCACGTATCTTCCATAACATTTGAGAATGTATTAAAACACGTTACGGCACATTATGTCTATGGACTTACTGCCACTCCAATCCGTAAAGATGGTTTGCAGCCTATTATCTTTATGCAATGCGGTCCGATTCGTTTTTCTGTCGATGCCAAGGCACAGATACAGAAGCAGTCGTTCCAACGTTATCTTGTGCCGAGATTTACATCTTATAGACCTGTTACCGATGATAAACAATCGTTTACGGCACTATCACAATCCCTCGCTGAATCGAAAATACGGAATAATCTTATAATAGAGGATGTTCTTAATGTCGTGGCTGCAGGCCGAACACCTATAATACTTACTGCCAGAACTTCTCATGTAGAATTGCTTGCCGAAATGTTGAAGCAGCATGTAGCCAACATCATACAACTCACAGGAGAAGGGACTGCAAAAAACAGGAGAGAAACGCTGCAAAAGTTACAGGATATACCCAAAGATGCCCCTCTTGTAATAGTAGCTACGGGAAAATATGTGGGAGAGGGATTTGACTATCCACGACTTGATACACTGTTTTTGGTACTGCCAATCTCATGGAAAGGATTGGTGGCACAATATGCCGGACGTTTGCACCGTGAGAATGAGGGGAAAAAAGATGTCCGTATTTACGACTATATTGATATACACGAACCTGTTTGTGAGAGCATGTATCGTAAACGCCTGAAAGGATACTCTGCCATCGGTTATCGTGTACTGTCAAAAGATAATCCGACATTGTTTGATGACACAGAAAACTTGTACACATCGTCATGTGAAGGACAGATTTTCAATGGTAACACATTCCGTTTGGCATTTATGCAAAATTTGCAAAGTTCAAGACAATCTATTGTCATATCCTCTCCAAAACTCTATCGTACAGAACGAAACACATTTGTTAAAACACTCAGAGAGTTTCATGCGAGTGGTATTCAAGTATCAATTCTCACATCAGAGGAAAACAGTCAGACGGATTATCTAAAAAGTTTGGGATTATATGTAAAGATTGTACCGAAACTATCATTATCCTCGTGCGTCATAGATAAGTCCACAGTCTGGTATGGCAGTATCAATATACTTGGCTATGTTACAGAGGAAGACAATATTATTAAAATCACAGATGTGAAACTTGCAAATGAGCTACTTGATGTCATTTACAATAGCGGAAAATAGAAAAAACAAATAAGTGTGGAAAAAATCATCGTTTTACTCTCGTATGACAGTATCCCAAATGTGATGACTCTTGCCGAATAGATGAGAATAACAGCCAAAGCCGCAGAAAACAAAAATTGATTTTTCTGGAGGGAGCGCAGTTTGCCGTCTGCCCATTTTATTGTATTTCTAAAAAATATCCTTCTTTAGGTGATGAGAACAGCATATAGAATCGGACGTGATTTTAATTTCCGTCTATATGCTGTTTTACTTTTTTATTTTCTGACTTTTCCGTCAGTCGCTTGTTTCCGCTGCCGTCGGCATTCATTGTACAGACGTGAAAGGAAAAAGGTTTTCGGGCTGAATACGCTCTGAAAGAGGAAGATTCTGCCCGAAACGGCATAGCCGCTCGACCTTTTCACTTTCAATAGAGTCTGTACTAACTTCTATGGACGGCAGAGGGAACGGGCGACTGTCTGGGATTGTCCTTTTGCTCTTGTCTTCGTTTCATCAGCTTGTCCATGTCCTCGGATATTTTATCATCGGTTACTTTGGCATATCCTTGTGTCGTTTTAATACTCGTGTGTCCCATCATTTTACTTATACTTTCTATCGGGACACCTGCAGAAAGCATCAAAGTGCCGAACGAATGCCTGCTGGCGTGATAGCTCAAATTCTCCTTTATACCAGCCACGATACCTATCTCATGTATGCAGTACCATAACATGTCACGCTTGGGCAATGGGAATATGGGTCTGCTTTCATCCGTTGTGTTATACAGGGCCAATATCTGTTCAGCTATGGGATGAATAGGTATGAATGACTCCACATCCGTTTTCTTACGGTTAATACGGATGTACTTTCTTCCCTCTAAAGTCGTTTCAATATGTGAAGGATAAAGCCGTTTCACATCAACGTATGATAATCCGGTGAAGCAGGAAAAGATGAAAGCCCTGCGTGTAAGTTCCTGCAATCTTTCCGGCATAGGCTGTTCCATAATCCTTTGCAATTCAGCCCTGCTTATATGTTTCAATTTGCCTGTAGGCTTTTTCTCGTAAGGAACATCCGCAAGCGGGTTGAAACGGAGAATCTCCCTGTCAACGGCAATATATATCAGTCTGTTCAGCCATGTAAGACAATGGTTGATGTGACTCGCACCGCAACCTTTGCCCTTCAGATATAGTTTGTATTCCCAACCGAAATCTTCTGTAATGTCTTCAAAAGCTAGGTCATTCATCCCCATAGAAAGCAGGTATTCGTGCAGGTATGCCTGAGTAGACTTGGACTGACGGTAAGATGAGGTAGAATTTATCGCTACGGAACGGATTCTCAACCTTTCGCGTTCTTCTTCTCCAGCTTTTAAGAGAGTCATAGGAACAGTCCCTACACATGTTATTTCGTTTTTCAGCATTTCAGCAGTTATTATACCCGTTTCCTTTAACAGGTTCATGTAAGAAGTTTCAAGCCTTGCCCGTAGGTCCGCAAGAAGACCGTTTGTCCTGCCATCTTTTACCGTTTCGTTTTTGGTATTCCAGCATTCAGGATTACAATAATATCCGGTAGTAAATACACTGCTCTTGCCGTCAATCGTGATACGGCACATGATGGCTGTTGTCCCGTCGGTTTTGACCTTGCCTCGGTTAATATAGTAGAGAATAGAAAATGTACTTCGCATTGTTTAAATATTTTAAGAGTTATAGAATCAGTTTCAGGTCTTTTGTCGCCTCGATATATTTGTCCATGTCCTCAAAAAGTTTTTTGGGAGTCACACGGGCATATACTTGGGTTGTACCTATATCCGCATGTCCCAGCATCCTGCTGACAGTTTCAATCGGCACCCCGTTTTCCAATGTCATAAGGGTCGAGAACGAATGTCTCCCCATGTGGTATGACAAACGGCCTTGTATCCCGACTTTCATTTTGATGCTTGTAAGACACCATTTCAAAGCCTGGTAGGGGATGACGGGAAACAAGGTAGCCCTTGTCTCATCCTTGTACTTTTCAATAAGAGCCACGGCTTCCGGTAACAGCTTGACACGGCACAGTTGTCCGTTTTTACCTCTTCGGTATTTCAACCATGGCGCTCCCTGATCATCCTTGGATAGGTTATCAGGAGTAATTGCAACTACGTCAACATATGAAGTCCCGGTGTAGCAGGCGAAAAGAAACATATCCCTGACTATAGAGTGTTCGGGGCGGCAGCCGGTAAGCTCTACATCTCTTATTTTTTCGAAATCATCCTTGCTCAATGCTCTCGGGGGTGTCTCTTTCTGTTTTGGCAGCTGGTAGTGTTCAAAATAGGACTTGTCCGAATGCCCTTCCTTGAACGCGATACGGCAAATCTTTTTCAGTATGGCCAGATAGTGACGTACAGTCTGGACTCCCAGTCGTTTCTCAATTACAACATATTCCTGAAATTCACGTATAAACAGCTCATTAAGCTGGCAAAAGGCAAGGTCTGACACCTTGAATCTGCAATTTATGAATTCTGCAAGACGGTTACGGGTATAAATATAGTTTGGAAGTGTACGGTGGGATATGTCTATCCCCACACGGGACTTCACTTCCTCGATATGCCTGTCGAACAGCTTGAGCAATGTCATTTGGGTATCTTTGCTACCTTGAAGCATTTCTTTTACATCCGTTGCATTAAAATCATTTTTCCGTTTCACGAGAGAATCAAAGGCAGCGTTTACAGCCAATAGCAACTTGGCGATTTTTGCATTGGTTTCCACCGCTTCTTTACTTTTCCCATTCAACCGACTCTCACGTGGATTCCATAACTCTGGAGTACATGACAGCTTGCAACTGAATTGCGCCATCGTGTTGTTCACCGTTATTCGTCCCATAATTGGAGCCTTTCCGAACTTGTCAAGACCGCTCTTTTTCAGGTAGAGCAACACCTTGAATTTTTCTATTTTCATACGCTTATCCTTTAATGGCAAAATTACCTAATTTATAAGCGTTCTTTGATATGCAAAATATTGACAACCAGTGAATAATAGCCCATTGTGATAACTTCTGTACTCCTCATTGCGTTACCTGTATGCTTCGGTAACTGGACAGCTAACGCTTTGGTAACTGAACGAATACTACAAATCACCTTTTTTTGCGTTTTACTCATTTGGCAGAATCCAGCAAATATGCTAAATACCAACTATTTAAGTTTTATCTACTCATTTCTGTTATCGCTTGCTTTCCTGTTACTTATGCATGCAGCTCAGCACCTTTCTGCCATTTAGAATCCCATATAGCATTTTCTGCACTATTTACTTTTCTATACTCTTCCTCTATCAACAGAGAGAAAGTCAAAGGACCGTAATTCACGCTGGCACTGTTTTGATTGGTCTGCCATCTTTGAACAGATAAAGACATGGGTAATTGCAAGATTACCACATCTCCATTACTCCAAGTTCTATCCAAACGAACATATTTACCAGACTCCATACCAGCAGCTACCGTTTCTCCGTTAACTATTAATGTAGCCCCCTTGCACCAAGCAGGTACACGAAGATATAATGGAAAATCCACTTTACCGGAAACTTGCACTGTAAACCGAATCATTTCTTCAAACGGATAGTTTGTTTCTTCTCTCAGAATAACTTCAGTACCGTTTACCCCTACTTTCGCCTGTGCACAACACGGACCGTAAATAATGGCGGCAAGCCCGTTATCCGGAGTTGCATAAACCAAATTTTCAATATAGTAAGGCCAGCCTTGCGCATGGTTATGCTGACAGCAACGACTGCTGAAAGGATTCATAGCCAAAAAAGGACCTCCATTATCAATTCCGGGTTTATGATCTTTAGAATCACTCACCACCTGATTGGGACAAGTGATATATCTTAAAGCTTTGAAATCAGGCATTACCGCCGCCGGATAAGAATTGAAAGCGACCTCCTCGCAATGCTCAGCCCAAAAAGGATCACCGGTCATACGAAGCATTATCTCATCAGACGCCATCTGTTCTACAAATCCACAAGTTTCTGTACCTTGTCGTGGATCAATATAAGCCAAACGGGCATTCTCGTCCGCTCCGAACATACCTCCCGGCACCTGTCCGAAAATACGTCTCACCAGATGATGCACTCGATAAGATGCCTGCAAATCTGCCGAATCACCACTAAGCATATAGTAAGTAGCCGGTTCACGAAAGCACTGTGCAATATTCACATTATGCCAATTAGGCAAATCCGATTCATTTGTCCAGTCTGCCGTATTACGATGAAGTTTCCGAGCAAGCTCCAGCAGGAATTGTTCTCCTGTGATGTTATAAAGCCAATAAACACTATACAGATTATCCCCCCCACGGCTGTTCTCCCAATAATCTTCCAAAAATTTATCATCGGGGACAGTTAGTTGCCATTTAAAGTAATCAGTCATCAAAGTCAACACTCTCTTATCACCAGAATATTCATAATAAGATTGCAAACACCAAAGCATTACCATATTCGCCCAAAGTTCTCTCTTCCCTCCACGTTCATTCACCGGACCGAAAAAGCCATCCGGTTGCCGGCTCTGAATAGCTGCTTCAATCCAGACTTTTGTTTCTGCAATCATAGCAGAATCTTTTAAGATATAAGCCAAATCACCATATCCTTTCAGCCAATAAGGGACTTCTTCCCAACCATGATCTCCACCAGACAGCAACCACGCATTATCCTTCTTATCCAACCACGCACTAATTTCACCCAGTTTCCCGGTTAATCCCTCTTTTTGCAACAGCAGGTACTTTTTCAGCCAGCCTTCCGGCTCAATGGTTCCTACCGGCAATTTTATAAAATGCAATGGTTTCAAAGGCAAACGATTTCCCTGATAACTGACATTCCTATCTATCGTACCGGGACGTGAAAGCATATCTATCTTCATCTCCCTTTTTTCCTCCATACATGCTGTCAGTACAGCCACAATCAAAAAGGAACCTAATAACAATTTCCCTATATTTCTCTTTTTCTTAAACATACCGTTTTTTATTCAAATTTTACATCAGCAAAAGTACATCTGTCCCTGAGTTTCATGGAAAAGAATCTTGTCAGAAAAAGAAAGAATATAACCATTTTACTCATTCAGAAGTTTTTCAGCCCATATCATCGTATTTTCTTTACTTTTAATCCGCTAATAACACCTTGTCCTTTTTGAGGAGAAAGCAGAATCTCCAGTCCTTCATGATTCCGCACATTGACCACAAGTGTCTTTACAACAGCTGTCTGCTCGCCATAAGAATCAGCCAGATTCAATGACTCTATCAATTTTTCTCCATTGACTGACACATCAAATACACGTTGTCCCTCGGCAGAAACACCTGTATGCACAATATTTTTCCGTTCATCCTTACTGAAAGGTTCCGTGAAATAAAAGCCAATTTCATATACTCCGTCAGGAACATCCAGCCGGTAACAAGTCGTACCAATCAAAAAGGTCTGAAAAAGAGGCTCTAAAAAAGTATTTTTTATATCAGCCCCTACTCCATACCTAACTCCATCATGTGATGATCCCGGCCAAGAGTTAAAAGGTTTTCCATCCATATATCCCCAACTTCCCTTTGTATAAGGTTTATCGGGTATCCATATTTCCTGAAGCTGCGGGTCTATAAAATAACAATGCTCCTGTCCCAAATTAATACAAAGACCGTCCAAAAGCACATCACTGTCAGTAAGACGGGAAGATAACAATTTCATCTGTATCTTCAGCCTGTCTGAAAGTGCCCCACTTCGAGCATCCAGCAGATTCTCTCCGTTTATAAAAGGAACTGCGAAAACAGCTTCCCCATTTACCACTTCACGCACACCCAAAGACTTTCCATTATGAATTAACTCCACCGTTTTCTGATTAGAAAAAACACTGATCTTACGCACATTTATACTATCATCACAAATTTCCACCCTTTTCGTCCAATCGGCCCCGGCAATATGAATCATCGGAATGTCCGACCAACGAGCCTGACAGTAATAATAAATCTCTTTCTTCCGACGATCCTCTGTCAACATTCCTTTTTGATTCAGATTAGGCTTGCTATCACCACGACCATCCACCTGAAAATCAACCAAATTCCAAATAGAATAACCTATATAATCCGGACGTTTCTCCATTTCATTGATATATCTGCGATTAAAATCCAATTGAAATTCCGGAGTAAAATCAAATGTACGCGGAGTATAAGAATGGATACGTTCATCGCTTCCTGCTCCAAATTCCGACAAAAAACGAGGTTTTGCAGTAGAATAACTACAAAATTTATCAAACATAGGTGCAATCGTAGCAGAATCTCCCTGATACCAAGACTCATATACATTCACCCCGTTAACATCCGAAATACTAAACATCTCCTTACTAGACTGTGTATAGGGTTTCTCCCAAGTAAAAGCATGAAAGGCGACACAAGAAAGACGATAAGGATCCAGCTCTTTTTTCAAAGCCTCCAACTCCCTAGCCAACGCAATAGCTTGCTTATGGTAATCCCATAATTCATTCATAGCCCCCCATAGTACCACCGATGGATGATTGTAGTTCTGAAGAATCATCTCTTTCAACATTTCTTTGCAGTTATGAGCGAATGCCGCATTTTTTCTCACTTCATTCACAACACAAATTTCAGACCATACTATCAACCCCAATTCGTCACAGGCTCGATATATTTCCGGATCTTGAGGATAATGACTGATACGCACAAAATTAGCTCCCATTTCTTTCAGCAACCGCATATCCCTACGATTCATTTCAACGGGAATAGCCGTTCCCAAACCTGCATAATCCTGATGCCGTGCAGCTCCCCTCAATTTAAGATACTTCCCGTTCAGATAAAAGCCTGTCTTGTCCACCGAAAACCATCTGAATCCAACCGGAGAAATTACTTCTTGATACATTTCTCCATTCTTGGCATCGCATACCTGCACTTTTACCGTATATAAATAAGGCAATTCAGGAGACCACAAATGAGGATTCTCTATCCTTCCTACAGAAGTGGATATAGGATATTTCCTGCCTGGAATCAGTTTCAGTTTCAACTGTTTCTCTTTCACAATCCGATTCATTTCATCGCAAAGAAAAACATTGACGTGCACGTGCTTTGTATCGGTAAAGTCATTTTTAAGAAAAGCCACAATTTGCATTGACGCCTCAGATACCGACACTTCAGGGGTTTGTATCCTTACTGGAACAGCTGCATAAGGTTCTGTCACAAAATGCACTTTTTCCGTCCATTGCAAGAACACCCTGCGATAAATACCCCCAAAAATAGAAAAATCTCCGGAAACCGGTGGAAGGATTTCCCCCAAAGAAGAACTATTATCCACTTTTACCGCCAACAGATTTTCCTTTCCAACTTCACAGATATCAGTTATATCAACTCCGAAAGCGGTATATGCCCCCAAATGAGTTTTCAATAATTTCCCATTTAAATAGACGTCTGCCTTGCTGGCCACTCCATCAAAACGAAGAGTTATTTTCTTATCCCGTGCCTCTGAAGGAATGAACAACTTCTTCCTATACCAAGATATGCCACGCCTATATCCCCGTTGCTCGTCAATCACATCTCCGGCATTCCAAGTATGAGGCAAATCTACAGTTACCCAATCAGAATCATTCCAATCCATACTGGAAAAACGTTCATCATTCTCTGCTTTATACTTCCATGAATCTGTTATAGAAATTTCAGAGGCACATATACAACATATACATCCCCAGAAAAACAACAACCAACCGGCAAACCTTTTCATACCATCACTTCAAATAAATATTAAAAGAAAAAGACTGTCCGGAACCGCACATGACAAAAAGTGCCAAACAGGTTTTCGGACAGTCTGTTCATTACCAATCCACTAATATCCCGGATTCTGCTTTAACTTACCATTCTTATCCAATTCAGCTCTTGGAATAGGATACAAGTTCTTATTTATATCATTTGTAGCAGAATGAGAAAGCCATGATTTAGTTGTCCATACTCCAAAACGAATCAAGTCCTGCCTTCTTCTTCCTTCTTGGTTAAACTCCCAACCCAATTCATCCAAAAAGCGACCATATTTTATATCTGCTCCACCTTCATGAGTTGTTCTAGGACTTTTAATCTTGTCCAAATAGGTTGTTTCGCGCAATCCATAATCATAGGTACTCCCTCCCATCAGTTCCGCACCAGTGACTACCGCTTTTTCCGGAGCAGACTTGAATGCGCGTTGTCTGATTTCTGTTACAATTTGTGCCGCTTCGTCCGCTTTTCCAGTCCTTAACAAACATTCAGCTTTCATCATCAATATATCTGTATAGCGGAAGGGGAAAACATCGTTACTCATAGCACCAGGAGACATACCGGCAACATACTCATACTTTGCCAAATGATATCCATGTAATTCCTCAGCCCAATCAACCCCCGGAACCACATTTACAATATTCATAGGAATCCCCTGACTGTTGCCTATCTCGCACAACACATTGGAACCATCGGGATACACTTGCTGTCCCATCAAATAATTCTCGGTCAGACGACTGTCATCCGGATCAAATGTATTTATAAATTGCGGAACAGCAACCGAACCTCCCCAACCACCAAAACTCTTAGTGGAATATACCTGAGAGAACTGACCGTTTAAAGCGTAATTGAATATATTCAATCCACCGGCGTAACTTTGATCAAAAGGAACAGCAAAAACAGCTTCCGTACAATCCTCATTATCAGCCTTGAATACATCTTTCTGATTTCCCGCCAACGAGAATTTACCAGATTTTATGATCTCCTCACAGGCATCCAGACACTTTTGCCATTGTGGGGTTCCCGTATACATCTCCGCATTGATATACATCTTGGCCAATAAAGCATAAGCAGCCCATTTGGTAAAACGTCCGTAAGTCGATTCATCAACATTCTCCGGTAATAAAGGAAGGGCGGCTGTCACTTCGGCAATGATAGAATCATTCAAGGCTTTACGACTGATTTGTTCGGGAAGAAAACCTTGAGGGACATCAAAACGGGTCAGATAGGGTACATTGCCGTAATAATCACAAAGCATATAATAATAAGAAGCCCTTACCGCTTTTAACTCCGCCAAATAATTATCCTTACCTTCCGTCACAGGCAACAGGCCGGATTCAATCTGGTAAATTACCTGATTGGCATTGTTTATACCAGTATACAGGTCACCCCACCGATTAACAGCCTCACCTGTCTCCGAAGTCCAGATATGTAAATGCATGTTAATGGTAGTCCCATTCCATCCCCAAGGATGTACCGGTATCATGGTCTCATCTGTAGAAATGGTCTGCGTTTCATTTATTGCACCGATAACAACAGAACGCCATGGAGTATAAGCATTACCTAATATGGCAACCATGTCCTTTTCCGTATAATGATATTTATCGGATACGATCGTAGTATACACGCTATCGTCCAGTTCCATACAACTATTCAATGATGCTCCTATCAGACAACAAAGTGCAGGACACATCAATGCTATTCTTATTCTTCTTTTCATGTTCTTCAATCTAATAATTTAAAAATTCAAGTTAACGCCAAAGGTATATGAACGGGTAGTGGGCGACTAACCAATATACATAATTATATAGCTGATTATCAGTGTAAAATATAAGTTATTATTATTTCAAGTAACAATAAAGAAACAAAATATTTTTTTATCTGTATTTGTTCTAATCTTTTTTTCCTGTTTTAACAAAATTACTATGAGGCTGTCCAAAAAGTCAAAACATCCCCTTGTAGAATCGGATATTTGATTTCAGCCTCTAATAGGGATACGAATAAATCGAGGGTGCCAAAAACTTTTTGGACAGCCTCGTAAAAATTAATTTGAGTGATACAAATGTAGATAAAAATCTGAGATTCCTATACCTACGGGATAAAGAATTAAAATCTTATTAAAGGATAAATACATATTTCAATGCTTTTCGGGTAAGCACTAACACAAAACAGACTCTCCTAAAGGAGATATACTATAACGAAATGAGTGGCTCAATATAAAAATAGCAGTAAATATCATATTCGTAAGCCAAGAGCAAATGTACTATGATGAGATATAAAGTTGTCTGCTGATTTTATGAAAAACATGACCTCTATAGACAGTAATAATCTTCACAACTAATTCAAATTTTCTAAATATCTGAAATATTATTGGTTTAGCTGAGTATATACGGACGAATAGTTTTATGTATAAATTCTTTAAACTCCTTTAATCCTTTATTTAAAGATAACCCCACAAAATCTTCTATACGTTCAAGCCTATTATTTTCTATAAGTTCACTATACATTCTTTTCCCATGTACATCAATTGTATCCGGTTCACACAACAATATGGGGACAAACAAGTCTTTACGTTTGGCATTGTTCTCTATAATCTTCTTACACTCTATTAGTTCTTGATAGAAATGTTTATGTTTAGTTTCATTTATTCCATCTTTTGTTATAACTATAAAAACTAAGCAATCACTTCGCCTAATATCTTCTATAATCGCATCATAAATTTTATTATCTATAGCCACATTATTTTTGTCTCGTCCACTATCACCACGATCTATTCTTACACGGACGTCGTAGTTCTCGTCTATGGTATCCCAAAGGATAATACTAAACAAATCTGCGACACATATGTCACCACGATTTTTACCTCGTGGATACAAGATGCGTACACGGGGTATTGACACAACATAACCTATCTGCCCTTCATGTTTTTCTCGTAGCTGAATCCGAAAAGGATTATCTATTACAGCATTTTCTATATTATTTTTTCTAAATAGATTAAACCACCTCATACAAGTCTACAGTTTCAATTACGCATTTATTGGGGCCTGTTGGTTTCCCGTTTCTTGGCTGCCAAAAGATATAGAATTTATCTAATGATTTCTTTATTTTGAGTGTATGATGATTCTCACAGGATATTTCATATGTTCCATCTTGCTGTAAATACTTTCGCAATTCCTGTTCACTTAAATTGATCACACCCTTGTAAGTCCTTAATCCAGGGATTTTATCTGAGTAATAGCTATTTATGTTCAGAAAATTCCAAACATAATTTTCATCTTTTAGTACGTCATTCATCGTCATCCCTTTTGCGTTACAGATATTACATTCGAGTATTCGATTATTAACAAACGATTTATCATAAACATGAGACTTTATACTTTCTTCAAAATATACAAAAGGATAATTTCTAAAATCACCGAATATCATGGGCCAAATGAATCTCTTCATAAAAGAGAAATATACATATCTTAAGACTTTAGGCCATTTTCGTTTATTTCGCATTCCATCCATAGTCTCAAGTCCGGTTTCTAAAAAATCCCCATTTGCAAAATATCTGGCCAGTTCTCGATTTTGTTCATCTGTCATACTCGGAATTTGATCTAATGGTAATTCTTCAATAGGATTATCTTTATCGGGATTAAAAATCATGACTTTAAAGTTTGTTTTTAACTGACCTGCGTATTTCATACGAATGACAGTTAAAAACTCACCCAAGCACCACCACGAATCCCAATATCCAACTTCTTCAATTTCTCCATTAGAATTTAATTTATTACGAGTGTTGAAAATCCAGAATTCATGACATTCCCGGATTTTTCGATCTGGCAAACTCACAAATGCCCATCTCCTATTTTCTGGCATAAATTCATTTGACAATACTCCAACAGGATAATAGAATGGATCATCCCATTCTGTTGCATCACCGATTTCATTATGATATTTTTTTATTCTTTCTGCTACATCGACTATATTATATTTTCCCCCATATCTTGACTTTTGAGGTTCATCTTCAGTTGTATAGTATCGAGTTCTATAGCTAATGAATATCTTCTTTTTCTCCCTTTCATTATCATCTTTATCTTTAAAATGAGATTCTCTTCTTCGGGCTGCTATGTTTTCTTCCATAACATCTTTCTCTCTTTGCATTAAATCTGATAATGTAGAGTTTGCCAAGTCTATTTTTAAATTATCAGGACGAATGAGTCTATTTGTATTTTCATCATTCTCATTCACGTTATAGTACATTTTTTTTAATTCGCTACATAACCATGTTAGGATCTCGTTATTATTATAAGATTTGGTATACCCACCCCGATTATTGCGTTTTATTTTATCAGGTTCTCCAAGAAGTGGCACATTGGATCTACATGCAATGAAATTTAATGGTAGTTGAGTCCGACTGACAACTAAGACATTATCTAAAGACGACACAGCAGGAGTAATGCACTCATAGTTCGCTCCTAATTTATAATTATCTACCTCTTCAATCGAACCATCTATTATTACTATTGCGTTACTTAGTGCAAATGACAATACTTTCCAGGGGGCATTTCCATTTTTGTGAGACAACCCCTTAGAATCATAAGATTCAAATGTTGATTCAACATTCAGTTCGTTCCTTAAAAAAGATACCAAGGATTCATTAAGAATATTTTCTAGTTGTTTGCCCTCCTCGGAATATGCTCTAAAATATTTAATTGATAACATAAATGAAACTTTAATGAAAACGAATTCTTTTAGGAATATTGCAATTATATCATCAGTATTCCTCTTCTTGCCATAAAAAAAATAATTAAGATGATAATTATTATAAGGCTATAGAATGGCATCGTTGACCATGATAACATTGCTTTTGATGTCCACTTGATGTTACTTCCTAATGGACGTATATTAAACGAGTAAAGCATATTGCTAACATTTTCATTTTGCCGTAAATTATTCAAGAATTGTGTTTCTATCTTGATAAATCTACGCTCAAGACCAAGATAATAGCAATCAAGAAAGAAAAACAAAAAAGATGGAAATAGTAAAATCCAAAAGTTACTCAAAAGTACACCATGAGAAAATGTTAGACATGCTGTAATTAGTGCAATAAGCCATGCCTTGCAATTTGCACTATTACCAGCCATTCTGTTTATCGTATTATGGATAAGGCTTATATAATGTCTCGCATCTTCAGAATATTGTATTGTTTCCATTGTTAATCAGTTTTAATTTGTTTGTTAGCGATTTTAACGACACGAATACTAACTTCGTAAAGTAGATAAAGTGGAATAGTCACAAGAATCAATGTCATTAAGTCAGGAGGTGTAATAACTGCTGCAACGAACATGATAATTAGAAAAGCATGTTTACGATAATAAGACATCAATTTTGCATCAACAATTCCCATCCTTCCTAAAAAATAACTTATTACAGGCAATTGAAAAACGACTCCCATCAATAGAGTTAATGTTACAAAAGTTGAGATATAGCTATCCAAGGTTATTGTACTATGAATCTTTTCTGAAACACTGTATGTCCCAAGAAAGTGAAATGAAATAGGGAATAAAACATAATAACTCATCAATACTCCTAACATAAATAACAGATAAACAATAGCAATCATGCGTATTGAATATTTTTTTTCGCTATCATATAAAGCTGGTGACACAAAACGAAATAATTCATAAAGAATATACGGAGAAGCACCTAACAATCCCAAATAGAGGGAGGTGGATAAATGAGTCATAAATTGACTCGACAAATCTGTCGCAATCAAATCCACATAAAACGAATCGAAATGAAAATCTGTTACTACCAATTTCATAACATATTCAATCTTCCGATAAGTGACAAAGTCCCATTCGCTTGGAGCCAATAGAATTCTAAAGGTTTCATTTTTTAAGGAGAATATAATCACAGCTATGCAAACTGTTACTCCTAAGATTCGAAATAACAGTTTGCGAAGAACTTCCAAATGCCCACTAAAAGTAAGCAAATTTTGATTATTTTCCCTGTGCCTCATCTACTTCTTGTTTTTTTGATTCAGAGTGTGTCAAGTTATCAGTTTTGTTACTCTGTTCAGTCTGACTATCAGAATTATTTTGCTCCTTAGGATTGATAGATTCTTCTATGGGTTCTGTAACATCTTTCATACCTTCTTTAAATTGTTTCACCCCTTGTCCAAGTCCTCGCATCATTTCTGGCAGTTTTTTCCCTCCAAAAAAGAGCAATGCGACTCCTGCTATAAGCAGCAATTCTGTTGTTCCAATAAATAATAATGTCATATGGCAATTATTTCATTACAGGTCTTATTGATTGTCCCCAAAAACGGAAACGTGTATTAATATCGCAACCATATCTTTCTTCTGCTACAAAAGCATAAACATCTTCTTCTGCTGTAGGACTAAGTGTTCCAGTCCCATATGTACAATAATTCTCTATATTATCGTGTTGTCGAGCACCTCCGGCAGGTAAAAAGATAGAATTATCGTTCTTACCATAAAACATAATACCCCTGACACCGCCTATATTGCTCCATTGCATTGTGCAGTTTTTTACCAATTCCTCAAAATCAGTTTTCGACGGTAGTTGCCAGTTACCACCCCAAAGATGTTTAGCAATATCATATTGTGAGTTTCCACAAATACTGTTTCCTATATAGTCATACTTTTCAGATGTCGAATTATAGTATTGATACGTACTTTTTACAAAATCAGTTTTCGTATGAAGTTCGCCCCATGCGTAATCATCGCCATATTCTTGAGGTGTAGAAGCACCGATGTTCCAAGAGGCCCATTTCGTACCACTGGGAAGTCCTAAATCGACAGCCTGCGCTACTGCAACAATCTTTTCTTCCCATACGTAATACGGAAATGTACCATTTGTTGTTTTTGTATAATTCAGCAATTCCCCTTCATCGGTCTTTATTGTAAGATTTGTTTCCGTCACATTTAAAACCTGACAACTGAAACTTACCAGATCTTCATCGGAAAAGTCTTTTGTTGGATTGAAAGTTATGACATTAGTTCGATCATCAAACGAGAATGTTCCTAAGTTTCCCTCTGTTTCATTTTTATATTGTTCGCGAACTTGGTAAAAACAATCTTTGGTGAACGTCAGCATTGAGCAATAATAATAATCGTCTGTTTCTTCTTGCAGGAGCCAATACCCTAAAAGAGGAAGAGCTGCATCCGACAATTGATTATCATTTTCTTCTTTGTCGCTTTCGCTACAAGAAGTAATGATAAAGGAAGCTATTAATATAAAAATTAGCCCTAATACATACTTACTTCTTCTCATTTTAAAAATATTTATTCAGTTATAAGATAAATTTCACATGTGTCAAAATCAATCTCCCAGTTTCCACCATCAATGCTTTCCCATTGATATTTTTCCGACATTTGATTCCACCATTTTTGGAACTTGATACTTGTTTCACCTAAGTCTTTTATCAGCCGTTCGTATAGTTCTGTATTATCAGCTGTTAGAATCTTTGCCAATTCATTCAAACCATTACGTCTTTCAAATAAGATTTGAATTTCTCTTTTCTCAAGTTCAGAAACTTGACCTACTACTTTTTTCATTTTATTATCGTTTTACAATTTCATAACTAATTGGTGATTCGTCACTGCCCACACTATTCTTGCATTCTACATAATAATAAATATATATACCTCCATTATATCCTGCATGTGATTTGTCAAAGACGATACTTTCTGTCATCCCTTTTTTTAAACCAGTATTATGATATGTTGCCGATCCATATTGACGCATACTCTCAACCTTTGTTAGTTCACTCTTTGAAGGTTTTGAAGACAGCTTTTTAGAATAGGCTTTCCAATATACGGTGGCATGGATATTACTTTCTTTATCACCACCAGTCTTAAATCTTACTCGTATAGAAAATCCATCGGTATCAGTTGTTGACAAGAATTTGTCAAAAGTAGGCTTTGTCACTTTTGATGTATTAGTGTCCGTAGTAGACGATATTGTCTCATCATTAGGGTCGCAACTGCATAACCAGCCAAACGTAACAATAAGTACGCAACATATTCTCAAAAAACGATATTTCTTCATTTTTATATTATTAAATGGGACAGATTAATCGATTCCAAGAATCTTTTCTTTCTATAATTACTTTTCTTTATAACCGATAAAGGTAAATGTATATCCTTTTTCTCCATTTACAGAACAGGTACCAGTATAGCTAATATTGCCACTTTTGGTAATTGTTCCATTCTCATTAATTGCTGCGAGAACATATTCGGACTTGTCTTGAGAATACCCTACAGTCGTATAAATATTTGTCAGAAGTTCCTTTCCATTGTTTTGAATTAAATCATATCTGACACCCCCAGTAGATTCTTTTCTAATGATAAATGTAGATTCTGGGTACGAATACGATGATGTGCCATTAGTCACTTTTGTTTCTCCTAAATAGGTTCCAGCTATTTCTGTCGCTGGGTCATAAGTTGTTGGTTCATCTTTTTCATCGTTACTGCATGAAGCAGTCATTAAAATGAGGGCAGCAAATAACCCCAAAATGGTTTGTTTCATATTATTCATTCTTTTATATTGTCAAATGGATCTAAATAATTGAGTGTAGAAATTTCTCTTCCTACAAGAAAGTCACCTGCAAGTCGTATCGATGTAAGGAGTTGTTGAGAGGCATTACGCTCCAAGTGCGATATGACACATTGCTCATGACTCGGTGTATTGATTTCCAATGTCATTTTTCGATTTAACCAAACACAACGGCGGCATTGGTAAGCATCACATCTCTTACATATAGGAGCATGATCTATGCGATAAAGTTGTGGATTTTTAATATCAAGACCTTTCTGTAAATCTCCAATGGCATAACCATCATTTCCCAAATAAAATGCAGGGCAAACGTAAAATTTCGCATCCGGTGCTAATGTAACACTCTCCCAACCAGCATTACAGTTATTCATTTTGTCAAGCATCATGCGGTCTGTCAAGATATTCAGCTGAACAGTTCTATCATTGATATACAGAGCCTTGACTTGTTCTGCAAGCCTTTCAAGTATGGCACTATACGTATCAAAATCCGCCTCTGAAAATTTATAAATATCAGTAAATACAATATTTAAACGAGTTATACCCTTTAACACAGGAATTATTCGTTCATAATTTCTAAACAAATCATCCTTTGTAGTTCGCAATACAACCGAGATGTCTTTGAAACTAATTTTATCCAAATCTTCCCACGATTGAACTACGATTACATCTGCATTGGAATATTGTTCAACTGGTTTGATTTTACTATGGTCAATGGTCTCTATTACATCAAGATACTTGTTGGGTAAGGTATAATCAGGAAAGACAAACTGAATCATCAGATTTTCTTTCATTGCCCAAAGAATGCCTTTCTTAAGTATGTCAAGCGGCATTAAACGGCGCTCTTTTATAGGATTGCTATAATGACAAAACGAGACCGATGTGTCGTCTAACAGGATTACTAAATACTGCAACATGTCTTTTAACAGTTTTCAATTGAAATACTATGTTTTTTATTCTCAAAATCATCACGTTTCCCTTCAAGCTCTAGTTTACGAAATAGTTTATTCCAATAATAATTATTGGCCCTTACACGAGCTTTATGCATTTTACAAATGGCGGTAGAACGTTGATAGATAGTTGGGGTATCGGCTGCATCGTAATTCTCTCCTTGACACCACGCACAACCACTTGCGACCTCACAGTCTATACATTCTTGAGTGGACTGTGTACAACGGTCAAGAGCTAAAAAAGGCCGCAATTTGTTTTTATCAATTCCATCGTGAATATTACCTATGATCCAAGCTTTTTTATTACGTAGAGAATATTGTGCAAAGCGTGTACATGGATAAAAATTACCAGCTGCATCAATTGACAGCATTCGTCCTGCTCCGCACCAATTCTGATTATCCGACACACAATCTAAAGGTTTCCCCATCAGTTCAGTAAAAAAAGAACAAGCATAATCTTGATAATATCCACCATCTATTATAGTATCGGCAAGTTCCATCAGTTGAATTTCGTATAGAGCGTCATCACCATCACGCCATACATCCTCAAATACACAATTTATATTTACTTCATGAATTCCCAAAGAGTATAAGTGCATCACACTTTCCTTTATATATGGTATATCCGCACTGCTAATTGTCACTTTCGTCCCTCCGTATGGGAATTGTTTAAGCCACAAAGGTATATTACGAACCACGTCTTCATAAGAACCTCTTTCAGATCCATTCCCTTTCCAAATACGATTGAGGTCATGTTTAGCTTTTGTTCCGTCTATAGTAATTCCTATGGAAATATGACTCTGATTTTTCTTTATAAAATTCTGAACTTTATCGCTATCGTAATTAATGCCATTTGTAGAAAATGAAAATCTGTATGAATTAAACCAATGATGATTTCTACGATATAATTCTTTTTTTATGTAATCGCATACTCTATCAATTAGATCTATTTCTAAAAAAGGCTCTCCTCCGATGAAGTCCCATATAACAGATTCTTCACGGAAATCTTCTTCATGATCAAGGATATAGTCAACAGCTGCTTTAGCAATATCCCATGACATACGCTCTTTATCGTTTTTACCCACAAGATAACAATATTTGCAGGCAAGTTGGCAATCTTTGGTTACTATGAAAGTAATGGATTTTGCCTTACCTGATTGCCATGAATCTCCAACATCTTTAATCATACTATTATCCAAAATATGCTACACCTTTACAAGATCCTACACCACAATATGTTTTACATGTACCGGCACAAGTAGTTTTACATGTATTGTAACAGGTGTCATTACATGAAGTGACACATGTTCCACTACAGCTACTCGAACAACTTCCTGAACATTTTCCTGAACAATTTCCTCGGTCACAACTGCCCGCACAGGTTGCGGTACAAGTAGTTTTGCATTCTCCTGTACAGGAAGAACTACAGTTGTTGCTACAACCAGAGCATGTTGAAGATTTCGAAGTATTTTTGCATTGCCCACTACAACTTGTACTGCATCCACCTGTACATCCGCTACTACAGCCCCCGGAACAACCTCCACTACAGCCATTGGAGCAATTTGAACATGTGGAAGAAGTAGAACTACCACTGCAACCACCATAACAACCACTGCTGCATCCACTACTACATGAGGAACTGCAAGAGGAACCAGAACAGCCATTATTATTACCACCTTCTTCTCGGTCTAAAGCTTCTAATAATTCATCGTCTTCTTTATCACATGAAACAAAAGAAGAAAGCATGGATGCCCCTATCAAAATAGGGAGTGTTTTTTTTGCCGCCTTTTTGAAAAAGGCTCTTCGGGTTATTATTTCACTTTTCATAATTTGAATCATTTTAAATTGAATAACCTATATGATAAATTGAGAAATACACATTGGTTATTAAGTTTTAATTTTGAATTACATACATTGGTTAATCCTCGTTCGTATGAAAATCCGACGCCAATTCTTTCGTACTCAACACCAATTTCACATAATATACCAATATCAATGTTGGTATCAAATGAATGAGATTGTGTCTCAATGGTTGAGAATGTATAACCTGTATAAGCGCCAATTTTACCCAAAAGCATAAAATCAGAAATCATATATCTGTACCCAATTGGAGATAATTTCATTGTTATGTAATGTAATGGAAAAGCACCGCTCCCTTTAAGAGAATAACCTAAAGAGGCTTCCATATAATAGTCTTTAGGAATAAAGCTGATAGGTTGATTGGCGATAAATTGAAAAGCAAAGTCAATACCAAACCCAATATTTCCCTTTGGAGATACATTATTTGACACAAAATTAGTAAATCCTCCATAAATGGAAGGTACAAAATCTATTCCTATATAATCATTCTTTGTTGATTCATTGTATATCGTTTTCGGTGTTTCTGTTTCTTCTGGTTCACTTGTAATAGGATTACTTTCTTCCTGATATTCAGTGACAATAGGAATATTTTCTTTAATTTCTATTTTTCTTATGTATTTAGAAGAAACATAAGCCATTCGACTTCTGTAACTAATTTTGGCCCAAGAGTCTATTATTGAATAGACATCAATTTGTTCATGTGGATTTAATGTGCCGATTATTGATGAATTAGTGGTCGGCTTGTTACGCACATTTAATCTTGAAGTTGATATAACTTCATATTTTTCTTGTCCAACTACATTACTTGCCGTACCTATAAAAAACAAGAAAATGAATATCTTAACACTTATATTGGAAGTATTTTTTTCTTTTTGTTTATTGTGGATTTTCAGCATATTGAATCATATTATATCACGAATAAATCTAATAACTATGAGGTTATGTCAGAAACACTGGCACAACCTCGTTAACACAATAACTATCGACTACTTGAATGTTTACAAGTTCCAGCACAGGAGTTTTTACATGTTCCTTCGCATGTGTACTTACATCCATAGCAAGCATTTTTGCAAGTTCCGTCGCATCCACTTTTACAACTTCCACTACAAGCAGTATAACATCCTGTACTACAACCGTACTTACATCCCATGGCCGTTTCTCCGGCTTTTGCAAGTACGGGATTACTTGCTAATATGATGGCTCCAAGTATAGGGAGCGCACCTTTAGCTGCTTTTTTAAAGAACTCCCGCCTTGACTGAAGTTCCTCATTTTTGTTTTTTTTCATCTTAGATGGTGTTTAATTAAACATATATGTTATTGTACATCCATTTCTTTGTAAGAAACGGATGTTTTGTATAACAGAATGATAATCAGATATTTTTTACAACCAAGTCACTCGTTTTGATTAACAAAAAACATGTTTTTGAATACAAACCGTGAAAAATACATATTCCAATACATTACAATTCAGGATTTTTTTGTACCTTTGTGTTGTACATCCGTTTCTTACAAAGAGACGGATGTTTTTATTTGACAAATAAATTCCTACAAGTCTTTAATAATCAGTTCGTTTGCTTGGTCAACGGTAGATGCGTCAATCGAGGCGAGATATATCTGTGTGGTGGCTATGGAATCATGCCCGAGCGCGTCTGAAATGACATTGACAGGTATATTCTTTGATTTGGCAATGGTTGCCCAAGCATGGCGGCTGACATACGTTGTGAGCGTAACTGGTAGCTTTATCATTTCTGTTATGGTTTTAAGGGCTTTGTTCACGCGGTGCAACGCCGTCTCATACTGCCTGCGCTCGTCTTCCCCGGGACGGGTTATGATAGGAAGTAGATATGGCGAGTCTTTATTTGAATAGCGGTCAATTATTTCTTCTATTTGCTTGATAACCTTTATGTGTAGTGACTGGCCGGTCTTGTGGCGGCGGTAAAACAGCACGCAGCTCTGAATGTCCGACTTCTTCAAGAATGCTGCGTCAATGAATGACATTCCCCTGCAAAAGAAAAGAAAAAGGAACAGATCACGGGCAAATTCAAGGTTGGGTTTTAACGAGAGGTCAAGGTCTCTGATCCGTTTGATGTCACTGATTGAAATAGCCCGTTTGCGTGTCTTCTCTACGCCGGTGAACACCGTGCGGAACGGTCTGCGGTCTTCGGTCAGTTCCTGCTCCACGGCACGGTTATAGACAGCCCGGAGAATACGCATATAAAAGGAAATGGAATTGGGGGTAAGATCAGTAGAGGTCATATATGCCTGATAGTCCTCCATGAGTACGTGATCTATGGAAGCAATGGAAATGTCCACGTTGCTTCGGAACTGCCTGAAACTGCCCAATGCTGCACGGTAATTCTTGGCGGTGCCGATATGATTCAACTGCCGTAACCGTTCGATGACATTTTCCATGAAATTGAAAAAGGTATTCTCCCTTTCGGTGTGCCAGAACTCTGCCACCACGTCATCCGACGAATAGCTGCTGCGCCCGTTGTCGAACCGCTTTATGATTGCTTCCAGCCGTTCCATGTCCGAACGCAGCTTTTGGGTTATCCTGTTGATAATATTCGTTCGGCTGCTATCGGAAACAAGCACAGGTTCGGAACGCTCTTCATCCCATTCGCACGGGAACACTTTGTAACTGGTGGTTATCTGTCTGGCGATACGGCGGTGAGTTACCAGATAGACGATAGTGCCCGGACGGTCTTCGACTGTCGAGGGGCGGAATTTTACTTTTACTGTAGTCATACTTATATTGTTTAAATTGATAATGTACCATAGTCAGTGCTTTAACTTATGGTATGTAAAAACAGTCAGCGCAACGCAGACGACAAGAAAACCGGCGGAATAACCGAGCACTTTCCACAGCATGAGGCTGTGTATAAACTCGGCATTGGTCATGCAGGTGCAGATGAAAGCCGCCAAAAGAAAAATAATCACCTCTATCATGCACCAAAAGGCGGTAGCGGAGATCACCACGCAGTCTCTCATCGACAAGTGGTTGAGCAATCTGACGCTCTCCTTGTTGATCCCTTCGGCCATCTTCCGGCAAATCGCCTCACCTTCCTGCTCAAGCACACGTCTAGATTCTGCGCTAATGGTAATTTTACTTGCTCCGCCCAGGGAAGAGATCGCCTCGTCCAGTCCGGGCAGAACTTCCGAAAGCCTGCTTTCGAGTTTCTCCACCCTGTCACCCAAAATGCCGACGGCCCTATAATTGTTTTCCAACGCATCGGTCAGGCGGTCTTTCTCCTGCATCCTTTCGGCTGCAGGGAGCGCCGCGTCTATTTCTGAAAAATCGAATCTGTCCTTGCCCATGTCTCTTATCGTTTTCGTCCGGTTTTAGGTCTCTTCCCGATCATCTTTTCTGCTTCCCGGGCGCAACGGCGGGCCCATTCCCGGTCATCCTCGTCCTCGCGTCTTCCCCAAGGCAGATCGCTGGAACCGCCGCCACCTCCACCGGAGGGTGCGGCCTGTGCCGACATCATCCCGACGAAGAGTGCCACCGCCCTGTCGGTAAGCTCGCGGCTGTTGGCCGTCTCTCGGTAGTCGAATTCGTCGTCGAACACTTTCAGGGCTTCATCGGGTATGAAGTAGTTGCGGCTTTCCCTGTCATCGCTGATACGGTACGGAATAGTGCCGGGGCGGTAGTCGGTATATTGCGGAAGCGGTACCGTTCCTTGTGCCCTAACCGGAGTAGTTCGGGTTGCAGTCGGTGATGGTGTGCCTGCAGCGGGTCGCGCCAGAACGGTCTTTATCTTGGGAGCCGCGTGCAGTTTCTTCCACGTGCTTTCGAGCTTGCTCGCCATGAGGTTGCGCCCCCTGCCGAGTTCGGAAGCCTTGTACCGGGCGTTTCCTTTCTTCAATACATAGCCGCGCAACACGTTCTTGCCGTCCTGTAGTTCCCAAAGCTCGTAGCCCTTGCCCCGTAGCCGGGCGGCGTATTCGAGCCATGACCAGCTTTCCATGGCTTGCAAGATTTCCATGCAGTCCCGGTTCACCTGCCCGATGTTCGTGTCCCGCACCTCTGCGGCGGTGGTCCAGCCCCGTTTCAGGGCTACACGCTCGGCGGCACGCTGCGCACGCAGGTGTATGTCGTGGTCGTTGTTGATGCGCCCCTGCTCGTCTATGCGGCAGAACGCGCCATGAAGGTGGGGAATGCCGCTCTTGGATTCCAGATGGAGCCGCACCGTACCCTTGCTGCCCGTGAGGTTGGTTTTCGGGGAATACGTTCTGCCGTTCTTGTCGTATAGCTCGATGTTGTCGAACTCGTCCATGAACTCGTCCCACAGCTTTTCCCAGTCGGTGATGGTAAAGTCTTTCGTATGTTCCGGTGCGGGGCTGACCTCGATGCGGATGACGGAATTTTTGATCTTCTTGAACTTGTCCAGCGTCAGCCGCATGGAGTCCCATATTCCAGTAGCGTCCAGACCGGGCGGCAGCAAATTGTCCTTGACATGAAAGATGCGTTCGGGGTGTTTCTTGTTCCTCGACTCTCCCGTAATATAGCTGATGTCGTTTATCCCATGGGAGATGGATTTCGCCTTTGCTATCATGATTCCTCCTCCTTGTCTTCATCGTTCCTTGTCCCGTCAGGCAGGCGGTTGTCCGTCCGTAGCCTGTCAAGCACGCCCGTGATGCGCTTGGCGAGCTTGCCCAGTTCCTTGAGCCACCCGAGCATGAACGGGTAGCTGCCGAACATCTGCCTGCGTTTTTCCGGGGCCATGCCACGGAGGGCGGAGGTGTAGTTCAAAAGGTCGCTCCGGCAACCGATAAGGGTTTCCATGACGGCCTCCTGCCTTGCTGTCAGCCTCGCTTTCGGTCTGTAGTTGAAAGCCCTTGCCAGCATGTAGTTGCTGACGGTCATGCCGCACTCGTCGGCGAGGCGGCGGATATGCCGTTTCTGTCCTGGGGTGACCTTGGCGCCGACATACTCGGTGCGCCTCTCTTCTTCGGGTGGAAAGGGTGTATGCTGTATATTCTGTTTGTCTTCTGTCATTGTATAATTGTCTTAAAAGGGTTGTAAAAAGGTGCGAGCTTGCGAGCGCCGCCACCGGCGAACTGCCAGTGAGCCGCGAGAGCGCTGAGGAATGACCGACCAAAGGGAGGTTAGACCTCGGCATATCTCGAAACTGAAAGACGTTTTTGACCTTCCTGCGGCGTGCCTCCACTGCCGGATAGATACCGTTCAAAAGCCGTTCAGGGGTCGTTCAAGTGCCATTTGGGACGGCTGACAAGGGTTGCTCACATAGCTGCCTTGCCTGTCAGTCCAGCCCTCTATGCAGGTCACGGAGGCCACGGAAGCGACTTTGGAGGTGCTTACCGTTATCAGGCCCAGCCTCTCCATCGTGGCGAGAAGGTTGCGGACTTTCTTCCTCCCCATGTGCCATTCTTCCGCAAGTCTGGTTTCCGAGAACTGCAACTGTCCGGGCTGTAGCTCCTGCGGCCTGCGGAATGAATTGTCCCTGCCGGGGACTAAACGCATACGTGAGAGTAGGCTCTTGAAAAGGATGCGGTTGCTAATTATATTGTCATCATCATCTTTCGTTGTTCCGTCGAGCCATTCGATTGCCTCTGCAGTAAGGTGAAACCGGATTGTCCGGAATCCCTGCGACTTCTTGAAAAGATATGTTTCCTTGTCCTTCATGTTTTCCTGTATCATTTAGCGGAGATAAGGGAACGGAACGGCGGAATGACTTGCAACGATTCCGATAGAATGGTGTGAATGAAAGTTTCCTTGTCCGTTCCGGTTTGATTTCAGTTTTTCCCTCCGTTCGTGGCGGGTTGGGATTGCAGGTGCTGCCGTGCATCCTCCACCGCCTTGAAGTCGGACGAGATTTTCATCAGCGCGACACTGATACGGCAGAGCTGGCCGATGTCCACAAAGCCCTTGACCGCTTCCATCAGTCTTTGCACGCGCTCCTGACGATGCTTCATCACGGCCTCGCTGCTTGTTCCGTTCTCACAGGTAAGCCCGTGGTTCAGGAAGCGGTTGACGGCCAGCATGTCGGTAGCCTCAATCGTTTCGATGTCACCTTTCCCCATGCCGTAACCGACCATCACCCGGATGGAGTCGGCCTCGTAGGGCGAACAGGCTCGGAGAAACTCCAGAATGGTCTGGGCTTTCGCGCCGATTACGGGCCTGTTCTCTTTCTTCTTCTGTTCCTTGCTTACGGAATCCTGAACCGTGCTATCCTTGATACCCGGCTCCTTGTTCGTCAGATTGTCCATGTACATTTATAGCTTGATAGGTTGATAAATCATTTGTTCCTCTCACGTCCGGCCAAATAGCGTGCGGCCTCGCTGTCGATCTCGTCCTGCGATTTCACCCGTACCCGTTTCAGCCACGCGTCGAGGTCCTCTTTGGCGAAGAAGCACAGTTTGCCGTTAGGCTTGTAGTAAGGGATCGCGCGGCGCATCATCATCTTGTAGAGATAGCTGGGTTTCAGCCCGAGATACCGGGCCGCCTCCGTGGTGGTCATCAGGTTGCGTTCATTTTCCATATCCGTTCAATTTTTAATGGTTCCTTAATTGTTCCTTGTTCTCTCGGGAAACCGGAAAATGCTGTTTGTCAGCCTTTTCTTTTCTTCTGTTTCCGATGCAAAGTTAAGTTTGACCTGAAGTGACCCAATGTGGGACAAATGGGGAAAGTGCATGAAAAAGAAAATGCGCCATACCGTTGTGTATGAACGGTATAGCGCATGGCTACGGTCTGTCGTTTTTATATCGTATGGGGAAGCGGCGGGCGGCTATGGGGTACGGTTCAACCGCTTTGCGTTTTCAATGGCCTTGTCGATGGCCTTGCGGTAATTCTGATTCTCCCTTGTGGCACCTTTGCCGCAAACGTCGCTGCGGTGTTTGTCGTAGTACGACTTGGATATGCCGCAACGTTTCAGGAACTCTTCCGCCCAGAGTTTTCCACGTTCCCGTGGTTTGATGGTCTGCGAGACGGAGAACACCATGTAGCAGACGCGCAGGTTCTCTTTCGGGCGCACGGTGACGGCCCGTGAAGCGGGTTTCAGGTTCAGGAAGTTCACGAAGTCGCTGCCCGGCAGGAAGTCGAACTGGTAGTCGTTGCACACCTCGTAGATGAACAGGCACAGGGCGAGGTCAACGGTGTCCGTCCATGAGGACGTCTCTTGCAGCAAGGCGTTCATGGCTGGCCCTCCTTCATACGCCCGATGTCGGAGATGATACTCCCGGCGATTCCTTTCAGGCGTTCCACCAATACGTCGAGGAATACCGGTTTGAAGCACCAGACACAGAAATACCGGTCACGTTCCTGCTGCCATTCTTTATATAATAGATTCGCGTGCGCGTGGACTTCGTCATACTCCGCCTTTGCCGCGCTGCATTCCGCGTCGAGTGACTTGTATTCTTCCGAATCCAGCGGTAGGAAATCCAGCCGGTTGCTCATGGCCGAATACTTACGCCAGAGTTCGGTGGCAACGGTTTTCGTTTCCTCGTACCGGAATTCAAAAGGTTTGAGGTGTTCTTCGAAAAGGGCTGCAAAATCCACCTTCTGCAACGGTGTCCTGTCAAGCGAGAAGTATTTGTCCGTTTCCGAAAAGAGGGAAGAAGAAAATTCCAGAAGCTGCTCCGCATCTTCACGGAACAACAGTCCGGCTTCTTTGACAAGGCCGTTTGTCTCGTTGAAGTCACGGTAGAACAGAGATGGCGGCAAGGCTTGTTCAAAAGACACTTCACTTTGGTTGTGAGTTGTATAAGTAGCGAGGAACGTGTTCACCTCACGCAATCGTTGTGCAATCTGCTGTATCATCATGGCCGTCAGGAATTAAAAAGGTCATCCATCGTCACCTCGCTGTGGACAATACTGCTGTGCTTGCCTTGTCCTACACCGAATGTAGTGACAAAGGTATGCACCACGGCTTCTTTGGTCTTTGTGCGCTCCTTGAATATCCCCATCCGCTTGCGCAATCTCATCTCATACTCGTTGGTAATGGAATATTCCTGTTCGCTGAATTTCATCTCGCAAAGATGTATCACTTTGTCGGATCTTTCAATAAGCATGTCTATTTGCGCTCCCGGTATTTCGTTCTCTGTGTCCGGCAAACATTTCCAAGTGGAAACGGAAGTGCCGATACCCGATATGCCCAATGCCTTCTTGATCTGTTTGTGGTGCTTCATACATATAAGTTCAAATGTCAGTCCCATCCATGCCCTTATGCCCGCATCGTCGAGATTGTGGCTCCACCATTCGGTATCCTTGTTGTGGCGGTTTGCAATAAACTTGAAATAAAAGAGGGTATAGAAATCGACAAGCCTGTAAACCAATGTGTTCTTCTTTCCGAAAAGCTCAAAATTTTCTATGAAGTCACACAACTCAAGATTGTTAAGCACGGTGTTAAGGAAGGTTCCGTTAAGTTTTGTGGCCTTGGAAATTTCCCGTTTTGTCAAGCCGTATTTATGGTCGTACAGAATTTCAATAACCTTGATATAGGAATCCACATGAGTAAACAGTGCGCTGTATAATTCGTCATATTCCCTGCGCAGCGGTGCGCTCTTATGAAAAAACAGCATGTCGATATTCTGCGCCACGCTCATTTGCGGATTCATCAGACTAAGATAGAAAGGAATGCCACCTGTGAACATATAACATTGCAGAATATCATAACGGGTGAGTGGAGAATCGAACGATTTGAAATACTCTTCCGTTTCGGACAAGGTGAAAGGTTCAAGGTAAAGCCGGCGTGTGATACGGTTATGCAAACCGCCTTGATTGTCTATCAGCTTGTCTGCCATCCAAGAGGTCGCGGAACCGGATGCAATCAGTACAATGTCATATCTGCGGTTTGCCCATCCGTTCCAAAAATTTTCAAGGGCACTGACAAAAGTGGAGCGTTGGGTGTCAATCCAAGGCATTTCATCAATGAAGATGATTTTTTTCCGATTTACAGGGAGTGTTTCCAGATAATATTCAAGAGCGTCAAACGCATCATACCAGTCGGCGTATGTTTTCTGCTTCTGACCGGAATACTTCTGAATCGCTTTCGCAAAATAATTAAGCTGGGTCTGTGTTTTAGTCTTATGTTTCCCGACAAAAGAAAAGTCGTACCTGTTCTCAAAGAATTGATCGACAAGAAAGGTTTTTCCTATACGCCGGCGACCACATACAATAACGAACTCTGACCTGTTGGAAGCCATGCATTCTTTCAAGGTCGCACATTCATCGTGCCGTCCTATAAGCACAGGGGGGATTTGAACTGTATTTTCCATACGGCAAAGTTATGGATTAAATTCCATACGGCAAAGAAAATATGCCGAGTTTTGACTAAAACAGCATAAAAAACTGCCTAAAAAGTCAAATCTCGGCAATATATCAACCAATAAGGTATGACAATGATAAGTTTAGCACGAAAAAATACCGCCATTGAATAGGCAAAGCATTCTGTGGTAATATTTTGTGTATAAAACAGTTGTCAATCAAACACGCTGTCCACCAGATTGACCGCCTCGACTTTCTTGCTGTCAACGATTTTCGCGTAAATCTGCGTGGTCTTCACGTTGGCGTGTCCGAGCAGTTTCGATACCGTGTAGAGGTCTGCACCGAGCGTCAACATCATCGTGGCGAACGTGTGCCGACTGGTGTGATAGGTGATTTTCTTGGCTATCTTGGCTGTCTCCACCCACTTGGCCAATACCTTGTTAATATTGGGTTCGGCAGGCAAGCCATCAAAGATTTTTGATTCATCCCCTTCTCCGTTTCTCTCGGGCAACCAGCGGATGGCATGGCGGGAAAGCGGCAGGTAAATTGGTGTGACGGTCTTTTTCATCACGGTTGACATCCGGTATTGTTCCCCGTCCAGAATGATGTCCTTCCACCGCAGGGCGTACACGTCGCTCAACCGCAGGCCGCAATAGCAGGAGAAAAGATAGGCACGCTTCACGTCCTCACGAGGACACTCCGTGTCAATCAGCACCTTTATCTCGTCAATGGTCAGGTATTCACGCTTGGATTCCGGCACCTTGATGCGTTCCGTGGCTGCAAGTGTCATGATCGGGTTTTCCGGGATGACCTCCGCACGGACGGCGGCATTGAGGGCAGTGGAGAAATAGCCCACGTAGTCCGCTGCACTTTTGGGAGAAAGCGGCTTGCCCCACCGGGTTTTGTAGGTATGCTGAATCCAGTCGATAAAATCCAGACACCACTCCTTGTCGATTTCCCGCATCCTCACCTTTTTCCTGTAAAGGGGAAGCATACGGCAGACCGTCCGCAACAGTTTCAGCCCTCTTGCGCCCTTGCGCTCCTGTTCGGCAAGATAGGTTTCCATCCAGTCGTCCAGCAGCATTTTGGAACGGACGGATGTCTTTTTCAGCCCGGCCTTCGAGTGGGTCAGTTCGATGATGCGTTTCGACTTGATGGCCTCCACCGCTGCTTTGATGGCCCGGTTCTGCTCCTTGATCATGGGATTGATTTCGGGCAGCAGGTACAGTTTCAGGAACTCGTAACTGCGCCTGCCGTCCACATAGATGTCGAGATAATAGGATTCCGAGCCGTCGGCGAGCTTCTTGGTGCGCACCTTCACCGGCTCTTTGAGTCTGGTTGCCTTCCTTGTTGTTGCCATATATAGATGTATTTAGAATGCGTTGTCAACCAATGCGATTGCATCGTCTTTCTTTTTGTCCACAATTTTCGCATAAACCTGCGTGGCACGCACGGAACGGTGGCCGAGGATTTTGGAAACGGTATAGATGTCCGCCCCGAGCGTCAGCAGCAGCACCGCGCATGAATGCCGGGCGGTGTGGAAGGTCACGTTCTTCTTCACCCCGGCCTTTTCCGCCCAGCTTTTGAGATTGACACAAAGGTTGCCTTCATTGGGCAGTCCTCCGAACACAAAGCCGTCGGGCGTGCAGTCCCCACGTTCCGGCAGCCATTTCACGGCTTGGGACGAAAGGGGGATATAGACGGGATGGGTGGTCTTCGTCATCACCACCGACACGCGCCATTGTCCGCCGGACATGGAGAGGTCACGCCAGCGCAGCTTCCGGATGTCGCTGATACGCAGCCCGCAGAAACAGGAGAACAGGTATGCCTGCCGTACCTGCTCGTTAAAGAACGGCGTGGCCATCATCCTCTTTATTTCCTCAATGGTCAGGAAATCCCGCTTGCTTTCGGGAACTTTGATTTTCTCGGTCATTTCCAGCCTGTACCACGGGTTCGAGGCAATCAGGTTCTCGCGGACGGCCTCGTTCAATGCGGTGCGCAAAGTCGTATAATAGGAATGCGCAGTCTTCGGAGATACCGGCTTGCCCCATACGGTCTTGCAGGAACAGCGGAGCCAGTCGATATAGTCAAGATAGAATTGCTTGTCCACATCACAGAGCTTGACATCCGCACGAAATTTCAGCAGGTTCTTGCGGGCGTTGTCAATACCGTTCAGGTCACGCGCTCCCCGGTGCTCGTGGTTCTTACGAACAATCGCCATCCAGTCGGACAGCAGCATGTCGGAGGATGTATTTTCCGGCACCGCTTCCACCTTCGCGTTAAGCAAGGCTTCCGCCCGCTCACGTCGGATGTCTTCCGCCATGCGGAGTGTCCGCGCGTTTTGCCGCTTCGCTTGGGTGGATGTCTCCGGCACGAGATAGAGTTGCAGGAACTCGTACTCGTGCCCGCCGTTCACGCTACGGTCAAGAAACAGGGATAAACGTCCATCTGCCAATTTACGGTGACGTAACTTGAACGGAGATTTCTCTATCAATGATTTCTTTTTTCTTCCCATTGTCAATCAGTGATTTATATCCATGCACAAAGATACGAAATAATCCGAAAACGAGTATCGTTTTAGGTAACAAAAATGGTGAATAATAGCGATTTTTAAGGAATACAACGGAAATCATTATCTATTTATAATATATTGATAATCAGTAATTACATGGATTTTTGCTGTTTTTATTTTCCCTTATTTTGCATACATTGGCTAATGGGATACTTGTTTCTGTCATCTGTTCCCGGAGTTAAAAGCGAACCGCCTACCTCCGGATCAAGTCCTTTGTATCCGGTAATGGTCAAAGCGTTTTGAACAGAGAAATACAGACGCATTCCCTTAATCCCTTTAATAAAGTCTTTCTTGAAATTATACCCCAATACAATATTATCAATTTTCCAATAATCGCCATCCTCCACATAGTAACTATTAAATTGCTTGGAGTCCGTCAGCACCGCTTTACCAAATACTTTTTCATACCCGGCTTTCAAATTATTCATTGCCTGGTCTCTATAATTCTCATAATGCAGACGAGTAAAGTTGATATTCTGGAATCCAAAGGCTCCTCTCATGGTAACGCTCAAATCAAAATTTTTATAACGGAAATCATTGTTCCATCCCAAATAATGCTTTGGCAAACCATTACCAATCACTTTTCTATCCTCTATCTTCACATCTTTAGACTCTACAGCATTACCATTCTGATCTTCATAAATCCATTTACCGTCTTCTGTAATATCCAATACTTTCCAACCCCAAATCTGCCCTATAGGCTCCCCTACTTTTACACGATGGGTAGGGACTCCCGACATAGGCGCTTGTGCGTCACCCACATAAAAATAATCGTTTGCCAACTGGTATTTACTATTATTCAATTTGTCAAGCTTATTCTTATTAGTAGAATAAGTCAGTGTGGTATTCCAACCAAAATCTTTTTTATTAAAGACAACCCCGTTCAGCAATATCTCCAGTCCCTTATTACTGATAGTACCCACATTTGCCAGTGTAGTGCCATATACATTGGGTGGAACAGGAACAGGATAATTATATAACAAGTCTACAGTTTTTCTGTAATAAGCATCAACACTACCACTGATACGATCTTTCAGAATAGAGAAATCAAGCCCCACATTAAATTCCTTCTTCTTTTCCCATGTGAATTCCGGATTCGGATTACTCTGCGGAGTCAATTTATTCACCCATTGACCATTATAATAAAAAGTATCATTATTTGAAGTATATCCCAAACGATAGGTTGCCAAATAAGGATTGGAAGGAGCAATACCTGTCACACCATAACCGGCACGAAGTTTCAAGCTATTAATCCACTTGATATTTTTCATAAAATTCTCTTCATTAATCCGCCATGCCAGACTTACAGCCGGAAATGTACCCCAAACCTGATCGGAACCCACAAATTTGGAGTCTGCCTCATGCCTTACACTAATGGTAGCCAAATACTTGCCCGCCAATATGTAATTGATACGTCCGAAAAAACTGATAAGATTACCTGACGTTTTATTACTGTTAATAGGAATAGCAGCACCGGCAATATCGCTGTCGCCACGTCCTAAAGCGATATTATCCCAGCCAAACTGGTCTGTAGGAAAATTCCAGTTCCGCATCCAATAATCCTCCCATATATTCTTCTGATAGCCATAACCTCCCAATACAGAAATATTATGAATGCCAAAAACTTCACTATACTGAGCGGTAAATTCAAACAACTGGTCTGTAGTCTCACAAGTACCTCTGGAGGCAAAACCGTCACGGGAATGAGCCACTGTGGTATTGAAATTATCAAAAGTCTCACGATAACCCCTTGTTTCGTAATATCTATCCCAAGATAACAAAGCATTGAATTTCAATGATTCGATGGGTTGGAAAGTAACATTACCATTCAATCTGGTACGCTGTCTGTGATGTCTGCCATTAGCTGTCTCGATAGTACTCAGCGGATTGGCGATAGCCACCAGAGCCGAAGGCTGTGCCCAAGGACCATCATACTCCGGCATTGATGACAGGACATCCTTATTTACATCCTGCTTATAAATAGGCAAGGTAGGATTAGTAACCAATGCCGCACTATATACCCCTCTATTGAAAGAGGAACCATCTCCGGTCGTTGTATAGTTCTGCGTATTAGAATTAACGCTGACGTTCAAACGCAATTTATCATTCAACATTGAATGATTCACCGCCAGTCGTACAATCAACGCCTCATTATCTGACTTTTTGAAAATTCCCTGGTTCTTTTTATAATTGACATTCAACAAATAATTAGTCTTCTCGGAACCACCCTTTACACTCAGATTATGCCCATGATTGACCGGAGTACGAGTTATGGCTTCCAGCCAATCTGTATTACCTCCAAAATCAGTAGCAGAAATTGTTCCATCCTGAATTAAAGAACGAAATTCATCTCCAGTCAACACTCTTTCCGTTTTCACAAACTCTTCTGTACCGACATACCCATTATAGTCTATGGAAAAATCAGAATTAGCCTTACGGGTAGTAACCAAAATCACCCCATTGGTAGCTCGTGTACCATAAATAGCCGCAGACGAACCATCCTTCAACACATCGATTTGAGCAATATCCTCAGGAGCCACCGTTCTTAAATCTCCCGGAATACCGTCAATCAACACTAATGGCGAATTGTTACCCTGCAAGGAGTTAGTACCACGAAGTAAGATAGACGAATTCTCGGTAGGGTCACCTGTAGAATTCACAATGCTAAGACCAGCAATTTTCCCTTTCAATAATTGCCCCGCATCCCTCACATTTCCACGGACAAAATCCGAAGACTTGACACTTGAGATGGCAGCCGTCAGCTCACTTTTCTTTTGCGAACCGTAACCCACCACTACAACTTCCTCCAGCGCCAGAGAAGAAGGTTTCAACTGTACCTTGACAAAGGTCTGGCTACCCACATTTATCTCTTGGGCATCATAACCTATATAAGAAACAATCAAAACAGTATTCTTATCACTTGCCTCCACACTAAAATTACCATCTATATCGGTAATGGTTCCCTGAGAAGTACCTTTAAGAATAACCGACGCACCGATCAGTGCATCCTTATGTTCATCATATACCGTTCCCTTTATTATTCTGCTCTGAGCAAACAAGCATTGGGAAACGAGTAAAAACAAGCCCAACATCAACATCGTTGTTTGTCGATGTCCAAATTCAGACGGATGTGCACCTTTACTAAACATGTTTTTCATATTCGATATTTAATTTAATTACAGCCCAAAAGTAGACCTATTAGAGAAAAAGCCACAAGAATATCCATCCAAATAATATGAATTTTCTGCCAAAACAATATTTTCACCCACCTTTTACACCACCTTACCTCCTCCACCTTACGAAAAGAGAGCAATATTCTGCCAAAACAGGACAATATTTTGCCTTCCCCTTGTGTTTTTCAGCCAAATATCTACTTTTGCATCATAGTAAACCACTTGATAAAACAAACTATGTACAAGCACTTATTCCTTCTCATATCAATCCTTTTCAGCCTCTCATCCCCCAGTGTTCATGCTGAAAGATATTATTTCCAACATTTGGGTCTGAAAAACAAACTGTCTCAAAGTTCCGTTCTTTGTATCACCCAAGACAGAAACGGATTCATGTGGTTCGGCACCAAAGACGGACTAAACCGTTATGACGGATCCAATTTCCGTATTTTCAAACACAATCATTCCAATCCTCATTCTTTGGGTAATAACAACGTCAACTCATTGCACGAAAATAAGGATGGGAAATTATGGATAGGAACAGACGACGGAATTTATATCTATGATCCATTGACGGAAACTTTCTCAAAACTCACCTGCAAAAGTCAGGACAGCTTGTGCATCACCCAGCCCATTGTACAAATCACCACCGATACACAAAAAAACATCTGGATAGCAGTAGAATCCCAAGGCGTTTTCCTGTTCGATAACGACCGACAAACATTAACACACTATGCTATCCCCGATGCCCATCTACTCAGTTCTATCTGTATAGACCAGCAAAACGCAGTATGGATAGGCTATAACGGAAAAGGGCTTTATTATACTGATGATCATTTCCAGAACTTCCGGTTATTCCAAACACAAGAGGGGAAAAACCTCTTCACCGATGACCAGATTTTCAAAATTTTCCCCGAACAGCATAACACCTTGTACACTGGTTCCGCAAAAGGTGGTCTGAAAAGTATCAATATCCTTACCCGGACAGTCACCGACTTGCTACCGGACTCTTCCCAAACCGAAAGTATCTTTGTAAGAAACATCTATCCCATCGACAAAAAAACATTGTGGGTTGCCACAGAACGAGGAATATACACTTACAACAAGGAAACCCGGGAAATCCAACACCTCACCTACAATCCCAACGATGACTATTCCTTGTCGGACAATGCCATTTATTCCCTCTACAAGGATGCTGAAGGTGGCATATGGATCGGCAGCTATTTCGGAGGCATAGACTATTATCCCACCCAATATGCCACCTTCGAAAAATACTATCCCATCATAGGACAAAACAGCCTCAGCGGAAAAGTAGTCCGTGAATTTTGCGAAGATGAAGACGGAAATCTATGGATAGGAACAGAAGACGGCGGCTTGAACAAATTCAATCCAAAGACCAAAGAATTCAGCCCTTGTCCACTGGCAGGACTGCACTATAATGTCCACGCTCTAAGTATGGACAATCACACTCTGTGGATAGGTACATATTCCAAAGGATTATATTCATTGGATCTGAAGACCCACCGTTCCCGTCACTACCTGATGGGACATGCCGAAAATACATTGAACGACAACAACATCTATTCCATGTGCCGCACCTCTGCAGGTCAACTCTACATAGGTACCACAACCGGACTCAATCTCTATAACCATGAAACAAATGATTTCACCCGTATCCACAAAATGGATGGTATCTTTGTTTTCAACATATTGGAAGACAGTAAAGGAAATATCTGGTTTGCCACCTATAACTCCGGTATATTCAAATACAATCCTAGAAATAACAGCTGGAAAAATTATGTTTCTACTCCCGGAGTTCCCCACGGACTCCCTTACAACAAGGTGATAAGTATTTATGAAGACAGCAAGCAACGTTTGTGGTTCACCATGCTGGGAAGAGGATTCTGCTCATTCAACCAGGACACAGAGGAATTCACTACTTATGATTCTTCACAAGGGCTTGCCAATGATGTGATTTATAAGATTGTAGAAGCCAACAATGACATCCTTTGGCTCACCTCCAACAAAGGATTGATACGGTTCGATCTGAAGACCAAAACCTCGAACATTTATGCAGACAACAATGGACTGCTCACCAATCAGTTCAATTATAGTTCAGGAATTAAGAGCAAAGACGGTACCATCTATTTCGGATGTATCAATGGCTTCATTGCCTTCAAACCCGAGTCCTTCACCGAAAACACTTATTTTCCACCTGTAGCCATCACCGATTTCCTGCTTTTCAACAAAAGCGCCGATATAGGCACCAAAGATTCCCCCCTCAGTCAAAGCGTGACTTATACCCGGGAAATAAACCTGAAGTATAATCGAAACTCTTTTGCCTTCCGCTTTGCAGCTCTTTGTTACGCCGCCCCTGAAGAAAATTATCTGAGTTATACATTGAAAGGATTTGATAAAGAGTGGTACAGTACCACAAAAAGTTCCACCGCTTCCTATACCAATCTAAAGCCAGGCGACTATACTTTCTGCGTGAAAACAGCTTACGCCAAGGGAGAATGGAGTAATGACATCAAAAGTATCCACATACATATCGCACCTCCTTTCTGGAAATCCCCGTGGGCCTATCTTCTTTATTTTATACTTTCGGCAGCCGGTATCGGATATATCTTCTATCGCTTCCGAAAACAAATCACGGACAAACAACGACGACAACTGGAAATCTTAGAAGCCGAAAAGGAAAAAGAAATTTATCATGCCAAAATAGACTTCTTCACTAATATAGCACATGAAATCCGCACACCGCTAACCCTGATAAAAGGCCCGTTAGAGAACATCCTGCACAAGGAAAACATAGATCGCAACACCATCCGTGAGAACCTGGACGTCATGGAACGGAATACCCTGCGATTACTTGACCTGACCAATCAGTTACTCGACTTCCGAAAAACAGAAACCAAGGGGTTCCGTCTTAACTTTATGGATTGTAATATCTCCCAACTAATAAGAGACACTTATATCCGTTTCAATCCCGCCGCCCAACAGAATGGGTTGAAATTTCAAACAGACCTGCCCGAACAGGATTTCAATGCACCCGTAGATAAAGAAGCCCTGACCAAAATTCTAAGCAATCTGTTCAATAATGCAGTAAAATATGCCACATCATCTATCCATGTATCTTTAATACCACCATGCGGAATGAAAGAACCGGGATACTTCTCCATTATGGTCAGCAATGACGGGCATCCCATCCCACACGATATGCAAGAAAAAATTTTCCAGCCTTTTGTGCAAATCAAACAAACCTCCGGTGGGCAACGCACAGCCGGTACCGGCATCGGCCTGCCTTTGGCACGTTCCCTGGCAGAATTACATAAAGGAAAACTTTATTTAAAGGATAGGGAAGAAATCTGTTTCTGTGTCGAGCTTCCTGTCGATCAAGAAAAAGCCATACAGTTGCAAAAAGATTCCACTATCAGCCAGACCGGCAATATGCAAACAGTCATCCGGCAACACAGCACTAACATCTGTATTCTTGTAGTAGAGGATGACCCCGAGATGCAGAACTTTATTTGCGCACAACTGGAAACTGTATATTGCGTTATACGTGCATCTAATGGCAAGGAAGCCCTGCAAGTGCTATCAGAAAAGACAATCAGTCTGATTGTCAGTGATGTGATGATGCCCGAAATGGATGGTTTCGAATTATGCCATACATTAAAGACCGATATAGAACATAGCCATATTCCTATCATTCTGCTCACAGCAAAAGTTACCATGCAATCCAAGATAGAAGGAATAGAACTAGGAGCCGACGACTATATAGAAAAACCTTTTTCTACGGAGTATTTATTGGCACGCATAGCGAACTTATTAAGCAATCAGGACAAATTGCGCCATGCTTTCACTTCATCACCTTTTGTGAACGCCAAAACCATTGCACTGAGCAAAGCAGATGAGAACTTTTTAGACAAACTAATAGAAGTAATTCAGAAGAACATTTCGGAACCCGATTTTAATGTGGATATATTAGCCGAGAAAATGAATATGAGCCGTTCCAGCCTGCATCGAAAAATAAAGGGAATCGCTCAAATTACCCCCAATGAGTTTATTCAACTGGAACGGTTGAAAATGGCAGCCCAACTGATTCAATCCGGAGAATACAGAATCAATGAAGTATGCTATATTGTCGGTTTCAACTCTTCTTCCTATTTTGCCAAATGTTTTCAGAAACAATTTGGAGTACTGCCAAAAGATTTTTGCAAGAACGGCTCCTGACACTGTAAGATAATTTATATATGCGTATAAAATAGTCCTTTTAAATTTGGCATAATGCCATGAATCCATTACATTTGTTCCATATCACAAATGATAGAATTATGCAAGATATAACAAACGGACGTTGCGGTTGGTGCGGAACAGACGAATTGTATATGAAATACCATGATCAGGAGTGGGGAAAGTTAGTAACCGATGACAAGACGCTGTTTGAGTTTCTTGTATTGGAAAGTGCCCAAGCAGGACTAAGCTGGATAACGATTCTTAGAAAAAGAGAGGGGTATCGTAAAGCCTTCTGTAATTTTGATGCCGAGTTGGTGGCACAAATGACCGATGAAGACGTTGAGCGGCTAATGCAATTTGAGGGCATTGTAAAAAACCGTCTGAAAATCAAATCGACAATCACGAATGCAAGACTATTCCTTGCCGTACAAAAGGAATTCGGCAGTTTTTATAATTATACCCTGTCATTCTTTCCCGACAAAAAGCCGATTATCAACACATTCCGGTCATTGAGCGAGATTCCGGTATCCTCCCCCGAATCCGATGCCATGAGTAAAGATATGAAAAAACGAGGTTTCAAGTTCTTCGGAACTACGATTTGCTACGCCCATTTGCAAGCTTCAGGTTTTATCAACGATCATTTGACAGACTGTATTTGCCGGAAAGTTCCACAACAGAATTATTAACTCTGTTAACACTATCATCACCTTTTATCGGAAACCTCAATATGTCTTTTCCTCCTTTTCTTTTCGAGAAAAATAGCAACGATATGACAGCCGGGATTGAATTCAAGACTATAAGGGTATCTGTAATTCAATAGTTTCATGCATATATCTTGACTGAGCCGAAAAGAAAGAGATGTTCTGTTCCCAGATTGCATAACAAGACATTTTTGGGCTTTGTGAGAGCAGTTGCTCTCACCTTTTGGGGCATCTCTCACCTCATCTCTCACCCTTTAAACGCTTTATTCATCGGGGGAAAGTGATAAAAGATGAGAGCATGAGAGATAAAATGTGTTTTTTGCATTGATAGGAGTAGTCCCGAAAGTTAACGGCATAACTTTCGGAAACAATGGAAGAAACTTCCTAAACTTATGCTGTCAGTTTGTAAAAACCTCCCGTCGTGAAAGGGAAAATGTTCCGAGGAAAGACAACCTGTTTTATACGAATGTTCATGCGGCACTTCATGAACGTTCACGTAGGACTATATATACGTCCGCGTGAGGTTACACATATATATGTGGGAATCATCAATTTTTTGTTCATGTACAAAAACACAAGTTCCTATGCAAAAAAGATAAGGATGTTTTTTAAAAACATAAGTTCATTTTAAAAAAAGAACAAGACCTTTTTAAAAAACGAACTTATGTTATTTACCAACTTTTGCAAGCTAAATAACTTCTCTGCCAATCATCAAGATACACCTTCACCGGAAATCAAACTTCAGCCTGACAGGCACACTTAATTGTAACCGGCATTTTGCCCGAACTCTTCTTTATTGATAATGGCATCCAGTTGAGTCTGAGGAATAGGACGTAGCAAATGATGCTCTTTTATATTCACTTTCGCATCCGGATTGTATGCTTTTACTCTTTCCAGCAGCTTACCGGTACGCTTCAAATCGAACCAACGTTGCTGCTCTCCTCCCAACTCACGGGCCCGTTCATCCAAAATAAAATCCAATGTCAACTGTTCCGGCTTTATCTTCATGGCGGCTTCCTTGCCGGGAATAGCTGCTCTTCTCCTTACCTCATTGATATAAGATGTTCCAGAGGCATTATCGTTCAAGAATAATTCAGCCTCGGCAGCTATCAGATACAACTCAGCAAGACGAATGACCACACCATGTCTCACACTTCCCGTATAATTCACTGACTCACGAGACGGATCAAGGAATTTTTTGAAAGTCACATTCTGAACCCTATTCTTGACAGAGCCATCGGCATTGTAAACAAAATCCTTGTCTATGGTGATATAATCGTGTTTAGCTTCCTCTGCATCGGACACACTATATTTAGTAAAGAAAATAGCCGTATCTCCCGGTGAGATATAAGTACTGTTCGTATTGTTACAAATCCATGCCTGCTGGAACACATCATCATAACGGGCATCCATCTTTTCATCGAACAGGTTCAGATAATACAGCGTAGGCATATATCTGTTGAAACTGCGACCATATTCTATGGAGCGCGTAACAGGTTTCTTACCGTCTTTATCGAGTACCTGATCATAACACATCACCCACAACAGATGTGAAGGGTTATTACCCGGTGTCCTCCAAATGATGGGGTTCCCGTCAGGACCTTCTTCAATGGAAGTTCCGAATATCTCACTCTTTGTGTACATACAAACAAACACATTCTCTTTTACATCATTACATTTATAAATATCACAAAGGTCCGAATAATCTTCTGCCAAGCTATAATCATAATTGTTAATAACATTACGAGCATATTTCAACGCTTCCTCATAATTTTTATTATACAGATAAACGCGTGCCAGAAACGCTTCTGCCGCACCTTTGGTAGCACGCCCGTAATCGGAAGTGGAAACCGGTAATTTAGCCAACGCCTCTTTTAAATCGGCTATAATCTGAGTATAAAAATCCTCTTCGGACGAACGGTAAACGTAACCTGACGGCTCGGTACATTCTTCTGTCGTTAAATAAACACCTCCCCATGTCTCTACAATATGCCATAGATAAAGAGCCCGCAAGAAATAGGCTTCCCCCATACGGATATCTTTAACCGAAGCTGAAAGTTCAGAGCTAGGCAAACGGTTCAAGGCAGTGTTACAAGTATTCAATGCCGAATACAAACGTTCCCACTCTTTAGTTATCGCATTGCTGGAACCTTGTAATGACGAGTTATAATCGGAAAGCTCAGCTTCGGCACAACCATTTCCCCGGGTAAATATATCCGTTCCCAACTCTGTCATTGATGTGGCATATTCCTGTCCATACCAAAAACGCAACGGTGTGTAACATGAGTTAATCAGAGCTTCCGCACCCGATTCGGTTTTATAAAAAGTATCAGCGGTCAATCCGCTAGGATTTTCCTCTGTCAGGAAATCATTACATGAGCTCAAGGTTGCCGCCATACAGCTGAGCAAACACCATTTATATAATTTATTCATACCTGTTCGCTTGTTTAGAAATCAACATTAATACCAAATACTGCTTGTTTTGTCATCGGATAGCTCAAGGAGCCTCCTCGTTCGGGATCATAATTGTCTAAATGACTGAAAGTAAAGAAATTCTTTAATGAACAATAGATACGGATATTAGAAGCATGAATCTTCCCGATCCATGATTTAGGCAACTGATATCCCAAAGTGATTTCTTTAATCTTCAAATACGAACCATCCACGTATCCCAATGCATCTAATTTGGAAGAATCCGAATAACTTTTTTCCGGACGGGGAAATTCGTTAGTAGGATTCTCCGGAGTCCAATAGTTTACTTTAATACCCGGATCTCCCTGAATACGGTATGAGCCGTAACCGTTGGCTTCCGAATGTAACATTTGCCCTTGTCTCCAATACATGAAAACGCGCAAATCAAAGTTCTTGTATTTGAATGTATTGTTCAACCCCATTACGAAATCGGGAGTTTCCGAGCCCAAGATGATACGGTCATTATCATTGTCTATTGAACCATCCTTATTCTGGTCCTTTATTTTTATACGTCCCGGCTTCTCACCATACTTAGCCGCCTCCTCAGCTTCGTCAAGTTGCCAGATACCGATTTTCTCCAATCCATAATGTGTCTTGATGGAATGCCCTACAAACCAACCGTTACTGATATCACGGTCAGTTCCATCTGCCAGCTCAGTAATTTTCTCTCTGTTCAAAGTAAATGTATAATCGGTATTCCAAGAGAAATCCTTTTGATTGAAATTTTGGGTATTAATAACTAATTCCACACCTTTATTCTCAGTTTTTCCTACATTATCCCATGCCAAAGAATATCCGGTAGAACTAGGTACTTTCTTCTGCATCAACAAATCTGATGTCTTTTGTTGATAAATATCCAATGAACCACTGATACGGTTATTGAAGAAACCGAAGTCAATACCGATATTAGCCGTTGCTGTTTTTTCCCAGCCCAGATTATAATTCGGTGTCAAAGCTGGATAGTAGCCATAGGCTCCGTTTTCCGTATTATTTATGAGATAAGCATACATGGTCTTTCCCAATCCTCCCTGAGTCTGATAGGCAGAAACAGCACTGTTTCCCGAAATACCATAACTCAGCCGAAGTTTCAAATTGGAAAGTTGTTCTACGTTCTTCAAAAAATTCTCTTCATTCATACGCCAAGCCAAAGCCACAGATGGGAAGACCCCCCACTGATGATCTTTTGCCAATACAGATGAACCATCCTGACGCAAAGTCACAGTCATCAGGTATTTCTCATTGAATTTGTAGTTGATACGCCCAAAGAAAGATGCCATAGTGGTTTGTACATAACTGCTGGATATCTGCTGACTATCCTGCAAACCACCCAAATTATAAAACAACATAGTGGATGAAATAAGGTTATGCCCCGCACCCTTATATTCCTCGGCCACATTTTTATATAATGCGTTACCAGCCATCAGACTCAGATTATGTTTTCCTAATGTGAACGAATAAGCCAATGTATTTTCCCACGACCAATTGACGTCACTATGATTGGTAGCATCCGCCAACGAATAATTTCCCGCTCCGTCTAACGTATATGTATCAGCAAAATGTCCTGTACGGATATCTTTCTTGTCAAAGCCAAAAGTAGAAGTCATTGTCAAGTCCTTGATAATGTTCCAGGTAGCCCCTACATTCCCCACCAAATGGCTGGTCAGCCGGTTATTTTTATAGGCTCCGGGAACTTCTTCGGCTATGGGGCTAATGGTCTGCCCATCATTAAAAGGAAGCACATTGATAGAACCATCTTCATTATATACATCTCCATAGGGAGCGTAATAAATAGAACGGTTGAAAGGATCACGTCGGATATTCTGATCCAAATAGGTATATACCACATTGGCATTCAGTTTCAAGTTATCAGTGAGCTTATGCGATAAGGATAAGGTTGCATTATAACGGTCCATATCATCCATCTTCACCAAACCGTCTTCGGACATATATTCAAAAGCCAGATTGAATGTTGTTTTCTCCGTACCATTTGAAATATTGACAGAATGGGACATCTGGCTACCCGTTTGCATCAGCATATCCACCCAGTCTACATTTTGATTGGATTTTACCGCATCATAAGCAGAACCAAAAATTTTGGCATCATCTTCAGGACCTCCCCACTGGCCGTCCGTACGATAAGCCTCTCTCTTGAAGTCGGCCCATTCGGACAAATTCATTCTATCGGGATAAGCAGCTACGGAATTGATGGAATAATAACCGTTATATGAAACCTTGGTCTTGCCTACAGCCCCTTTCTTTGTAGTGATCAAGATAACTCCGTTAGCACCGCGAGAACCATAAATAGCGGTGGAGGAAGCATCCTTCAGAATTTCCATGGATTCTATGACATTGGGATTGATATCAATATCTGTCCCATAGGGCACTCCGTCTACAATAATCAGCGGAGCATTCGAAGCGTTCAATGACCGATTACCGCGAATGGAAAAGGACAAGCCCGAACCTGTCTGACCACTTGATTTAGTCATATCCAGTCCAGCCACTTTCCCTTGCAGGCTTTCCAAAGCATTCGTCGTAGGAACAGCAATAATGTCCGCTTGCTTGATGGAGGTCATAGAACCGGTCAAGTCCCGTTTCTTTACAGTACCATAACCAATGACTACCACTTCATCCAATTCTTCCGTATCTTCTTTCAAAATTACCTTTACCGGAGTTCCCGGCTTAATGACAGCCTCTTGTGAAAGCATACCGATATAACTGATTTCCAATTTTTTCGTGTCCGCAGGGACCGACAAGGAGAAATTCCCCTCGAAATCGGTAATGGTTCCTATAGATGACTTCCCCGCCACTTTCACATTAGCACCGATGACAGGCTCACCGGTACTGTCTAGAACTGTACCTGTTACGGTAACATTTTGTGCATAAACATTCCCGACACTCATCACCAGGAATGAAAGCACAAACAAAATAAACCTACTTTGTTTCATGTTCTTCATTGTTTTCATTTATAGTATCATTTAAAGTTTTTAGCACTGCAAAGATGAATAAAAACAAAAACCGGATATTGCATTATTCAGTCTAAGATTTATAAAATCCGGTTTGAGAATAACAAAAACAGAGTTATCCGAATATAAATCGATTTAGGCTAACAGGAGGGAATCTGAAAATCCCGGCATTCTGTCTTTTTGCCATTCTAAACATAATGAAGAATCCGAATACACACACTATTTTGCGTTAACAGATTCTTCATTACGTTCAAAAGACCAAAGTAAAAAGGGTAATGCAATATAGCTTTTTGAAGCTTTCTTATTTTTCCTATTCTATTTCACTTATAGAAAAAAGAGTATTTCTACGCTCCATCCGCACATTTTCTCCAGTTAGCTGACATGATGATTCCAAACGGATATCAGAAGATGACGCACCTATTTTAAATGTATATTGACCACCGGCTATAGTCCATCCATTATTTGCATAATAAGCCATTTGCTGAAGAGAAACCTTAAAACTTATTATTTTCGATTCGCCGGGGTTCAAATTCACACGGGCAAACCCTTTTAGCTGTATAGGTTTGAGAAATTCCGAGGAAGTAGGAGACAGATAAAGTTGCACAACTTCAGTACCTGCACATTTTCCTGTATTTTTCACCTTACAGCTAACCTCAATCAAATCATCAGTTGTTTGTGCAGTAGACGGAACTTTTATATCGCTATATTCAAAGGAAGTATATGAAAGCCCAAAACCAAACGGATAAGCTATTCTTTCTTGGAATTCACCATTGTTATAACAATAAAGTTCTTTATCTTCAGTCTTAGGATAGCTAACGCATAATTTTCCGGACGGATTGACATTGCCTAACAAAATATCAACAACAGCATTTCCTCCTTCTTCGCCCGGATACCACGCTTGCAGAATAGCTGAACAACCTGCTTCTACTTCGTCAATCACTTGTGGACGTCCACCAAACATAACCAGAACAACCGGTTTACCTGTAGCAATCAGTTCTTTTAAAAACTGTTCCTGATCTCCCGGCAAACAGATACCTTTACGTTGCCGAGCCTCTCCGCATAAGGTAGGATTCTCTCCTAATGCAGCAATAATCACATCACTTTCCGAAGCTACATTTATGGCAGCCTGCCAGTTAGTAGAATCGGATGATTCCATTAACATCATATTCAAGCGTTCAGTTCTAGGATCTCCTTCACGGATAATGGAAGTCTCATTTTTTGCACTCCAATCACATCCGCGTTCATAGTCCACAGTGAATCTACCATTCGCCTTGTGCTTAAAAGCATCATATACAGAAACAATTTTAGGACTGTCAGGGTCTATTTTTCCTCCCCACCAGAATGCCTGCATAGACTGATATGTATAATCTCCTAACATACACCAATATGTATTTGCGTTCGGCCCTACCAAAGCTATTTTCCTATATTTGCCAGAGAGGGGCAATACATTGTTATTTTTTAACAAGACAATGGATTGACATGCCAAGTTATAAGAAGTTTTACGATATTCGGGACAATCCAAATCCAAATTTCCTGTTGCATAGAGCTTCCGGTCTGTAGATAATACCCCCAAACGTGCTTTCAACATTAATGCACGTTTTACCGCAATCTCAAAATATTTCTCATTAACCAAACTGTCTTCTATTAATTCGGGCAGATATTTATAACAATTATTTGATGGCAATTCAATGTCATTACCTGCGGTTAGAGCCTCAACAGCCCGTTGTTTCAAGATATCAGGATTTCCTTTCTGACTAGCATATCCTACTGCCCCATAGTCACTGACCACTACTCCATCAAATCCAAGATATCCACGTAATATTTTATTCAGAAGAGTATCGCTGGATACGGCTTGTTCACTACGGAACCGGCCATAGGATGTCATCAAGACCTTACATCCCGCCTGTCGTATCATAGCTTCGTGTGGCAAAAGCACTTCCTCATAAATTTCTTTCCAACTCAAAGAAGAGCCTCCACCATATCCCAAAAAATGCTTGGTGCACGCAGCAACTCCATTTTTCAATCCTTTCTTCTGCAGACCTTCCACAAAAGCGACTCCCATAGCTGCACTAAGATACCCATCTTCACCATAGGATTCTTCTATACGTGGCCAATGAGCGGTACGTATGAGATCGACCATGGGTGACAAAGCAAGAGTAGCGCCAACAGAGCGCATGACTTCCGCCGTTTGTTCCGTTTTTACTGTAGCCAGTTCCGGATTCCATGTGCAGGCTATACCCAATTGTTGGGGATAAACGGTCGCTCCTTTGGCAGCCAGTCCGGTAATGGCCTCTTCGTGAAATATGGCTGGTATACCTGAGGGAGTCTCATGTATCAGATAATTTTGAAGATCACGCACAAAATCACGCAGTTCATTTGGTTCCATATCTAAAGCGCAAGCATATTGACAAATATGCCCTATACCGTCAGGTATCTTCTCTTTACACTTTTCTAATGACAATTTTCCATCCTCCATTATTTCTTTCGGACGAATACCATACAATTGTGCAACTCTTTCGGCTTGTGTCATCCTACTATAAAGCGTATCTACTTGCAGGCTCATTTCCCGAATGTCGAAATCCTCAATTGTTTTTTCATGGGTTTTAGAAGTACAACCGATAAATCCTAAAGATATTAGTATAAAACAGTAAATTGATATTTTTTTCATATTTGAATTTATATCAGAAAATATTCTTGTAAAATCAAAGACAACTTGAAATAAAAGTATAAGTCTGTCCCGCTTCAGTAGCTACATCATATAAATAAGAATCTTTCAATTCCACTCCTTTCAATGGAACTTTCTCACTAACCAGCGGACGACTGATTTCTTGCTTTTCAAACAAGGGATTAGGATTATCTCCTTCCGCTTTAACCAATGTCATACCATCCATCGCCAAAGTATTGTGCACACGTAAGCGAAGATTACCACCGATAGTAGATTTGATAATTGCCGACTCTACCTTGCCGTCTTTCCATTTCAGAGAAACGATTTCGAAACCACCACGTGCACGAAGCCCCCTAATCTCTCCATTTTTCCAGGTATCAGGTAAAGCAGGAAGTAAATGAACAGCCCCATCATGGCTCTGCATCAACATTTCAGCAATTCCGGCTGCACAACCAAAATTTCCATCAATCTGGAAAGGCGGATGAGCATCGAATAAATTTGGATAAGTACCTCCTCCCTGACCTTTCTGTACTTCAGGAGAAACAAAATTCAACTGATTGGCAATCAACTTAAATGCATGATTCCCATCCAAACATCTTGCCCAAAAACAGACTTTCCATCCCATAGACCAACCAGTAGAAGGATCACCACGCTGTATCAATGTATTACGGGCAGCTTCAAAAAGTATAGGTGATGAATAAGGAGAAATTTGATAACCGGGGAAAAGTCCCCATAAATGAGAGATATGACGATGATGGTCATTAGGGTTATCCCAGTCTTCGAACCACTCTTGCAACTGTCCGTATTGCCCTACTTGCATGGGAGGAAGTTGCCTTTTTAATGACAGAATGGTATCACAGAATTGCTTGTCCAGATTCAAAATCTGTGCTGCTGAACGAGTATTTGAAAATAAATCGGATACCAACTGATTGTCCATCGTGATACCTGCAAACAGATTGGCTTTCCCTTTCCAAATACTAGGCGAATTCTCTGGAGAGTTACTAGGAGTGACTACCAGATAACCGGTATTGGGATCTCTTACTAAAAAATCAACAAAAAATTCTGAAGCACTCTTCAGAATAGGATACACGGAAGCCAGGTATTCCTTATCACCCGAATAGAGGTAACGGTCCCACAAATGTTGACATAACCACGCATTACAGGTAGGCCACGGTCCACAATAAGCCCTATCTACAGCACCATTCATACGCCACAAATCCGTATTGTGATGCAATACCCATCCCCGGCAACCATACATCTCCCGGGCAGCCTCCTGACCGTTCTCATACAATTCTTTCACCATTTGTAGGAAAGGCTCATGCATCTCACGCAAATTGGTAACTTCGGCAGGCCAATAATTCATTTCCGCATTGATATTGGTGGTATAACGGCATTTCCAAGCAGGATTTAGTTTCTGATTCCAAATACCTTGTAAATTAGCAGGTTGTCCTCCCGGCTGAGAACTGGAAATAAGCAAATAACGACCGAACTGAAAATAAAGAGCAACCAGATGGGGATCATCGGAAATAGCGAATTCTTTTATCCGGACATCAGTAGGTTTATCAGCCTGCGAAGTGCGTCCCAAATTCAGAGATACACGGTTATAGTATTTTTGATATGCACTGATATGAGCCTGTAAAGCTCGGGCATAATTCTTTCCGGCATTCTTCATGGATACCTTATTACGCCCGGATGGATTTCCGGATATATCCTTATAATTCACAAAATTAGTGGCCATGGCGATATAAATAGTAGCACTATTAGCATTAGTCACGGATAATAATGTATCTCCTGCCACACTCTTTCCACCCTGTAAATCTAACTTCAAATCTGCACGGAAACAAATAGAACCTTTTGTGAAATCGTCTCCTTTAGTTGTGCCTTCCAAAATCAAGGCATTCTTTCCAGAAACGGTAACATCCACCTTCTGAGGACAAGTCAGGGAAGCGGAAAAAGTAAGTTTTCCCGGTTGAGAAGCAGTAAGGCGGACAATGACCAGCTGGTCGACAAAAGAGGTAAAGACCTCACGCTTATAATCTATTCCATTTACAGTATAAGCAGTCGTGGCTACAGCTTTTTCCAAATCCAATTCACGACGGAAGTTTGTATAATTTTCATGACTAGGAAAGTCCAGACGCAAGCTGCCCACTGTCTGATATGGCATCCCGAAACCGTTCTTGGAGAGGATTTTTTCACCTGCCAACGCTTGAGCTTCAGGATATCTACCAGCAAAAATTAACTGACGGATGGTCGCCAACGCTCCTTTAGCCTCAGGATTATAATTTTTATAAGGAGAACCTGCCGATACTGTTTCCTCATTCAATTGAATCTCTTCGGTTACAGGATTACCATATACCATGGCTCCCAATCGTCCATTTCCCAAAGGTAATGCCTCTTCCCAATATCTGGCAGGCTTATCATACCATAATACAGGTTTTTCCTGAGCGTCTATGCTGATGCTGACTACAGATAGCAAAACTACAAGTGCTATTTTTAATAACTTACGTGTCATTTTATAATTAAATTAATAAATATCATCGACTTTTATAATGGAGAAAGAAATCCATTCTCTATCAACCAAGCTTCAGCCAACTCCGGCCACATGACCGTGCTTCCCCTTTGTGCACGCAAAGAGATGGCATGCCCGCCGACAGGAAACAGATGCAACGAAGATTTCTCTATTCCCGCTTTATACAAGGCTGTATAATAAGCGATGCTGTTCAAAGGAGAAACAGCCTTGTCATTAGAAGCATGAAACAAGATAGCCGGTGCCGTGTTACCATCCACTTGTTTTTCCAAAGAAAACAAGTTTCTGAGAGCGATATCCTGTTCCCGCTTTCCCAACAGATTTGTCCGGCTCCCTTTATGAACAATAGCGTCATCCATAGAAATAACCGGAGATATCAATACAGCAAAAGAAGGTTTACAACTATATGCATCCAGTGCATCGCCCACTTTTGACCAGTCTTCATCAATAGCACACAATGAAGCGGCCAGATGACCGCCGGCAGAACAACCCATCACTCCCACTTTATGAATATCTATTCCATATTCCTCCGCATGAGCACGTATATAGCGAAGAGCACGTTGTCCATCCTGCAAAGGAGCTTTGTAAGATTCTATTACATCCGGTGATTGCGGGAAACGATGTATCAGGACAAAAGCCGTTACTCCCAAGGTATTATACCATTTTGCCAATGCGATACCGCTGATTTCATGCGCCAGTTTCACATATCCGCCACCAGGAATGATCAATACCGCCGTACCGGTACGCTCGGCTTTTGACGGTTCATAAACATGAACAGCAGGAATTCCGACTTGTACCACACGTTCCCTGACTACAGAATCTTTAAGAACTATACCTTTGCTATTGGGCATATTATTCTGCCACAAAGGAATTATTTTCTGAGCCTGAAGAGTAACCGTCATCAATGCCATCAAAAGAAAACCTAATAAAAATACGAATCTGTTCATTACTTTATACTCCTTTAAAATCCTGTCCATTTACTGTTACATTCTCAAAGTGAATGTTTTCAACACCAGTCACCTTATTTATTTCCGGTTTCATCACTCCATCAAAAGTGCAATCTTTCACAAAAATATCTCGCGCCTGTATTTTATCCTCAAAACCATCCAGATGCAAAACATACTGACTTTTCTTACTTGTGATATTTTCCAAATGAATATTGTGAAAATAAGGAAGATACGGTCCGTCATCCACATGCCAATATTTCAATTCAAAGCCTAAAATAGACTCCTTACATTCACCTACCCTAATATTCCGGATAAATATATTTTCTACTTCGCCTCCTCGCATGGCATTTGATTTTATACGGATAATACGGTCGAGTTCAGGACTGTCCATGGTACAATTTTCCACCCATACGTTACGGCATCCTCCGGTCACTTCACTGCCAATAGCTACTCCGGCATGACCATCCTTCATTCTACAATGACGGACTATAATATTCTCACTGGGGATATTCCAGTAACGGCCATCTTCATCACGTCCCGATTTGATGGCGATACAATCATCACCTGTATCAAAATCACAATCCTCAATCAATACATTCCTGCATGATTCCGGATCACAACCATCATTATTATAGCCATGACTCTGCATTTTGACTTTCCTGACAGTGATATTCTCGGACAACAACGGATGAATAAGCCAGAACGGAGAACGGTTGAGAGTAAATCCTTCCAATAGAATATTCTTACATTTATAGAGGTTGATAAACTGGGGGCGTATACCATTCTCTCTCATAAAGACACGTTCTTTAAAAGGAATAGAATCCTCTTTCATTTCATACAACAAAGTTTTCTCATTTATTTTCTTACCATCTTCCTGTACAATACCACGAATTCTGTTTTCACTGAGCCAATTACTGCTATCAGCCTGGCCATCCATCACCCCGTTACCAGTGATGGCAATATTAGTTTCTCCATAGGCATAAATCAACGGAGAGATATTGTAACAATCTATTCCTTCTATGCGAGTCTGCACAAGGTCGAAGAAGAAGGGATCTGTAGTAAACTTCAGTACCGTACTGTCAGATAAATGAAGGTTTACATTGGATTTCAAACGGATGGGGGCTGTGAGAAACTCTCCATCGGGAATAATAACTTTCCCACCTCCCTGCTCAGAACAAATAGTTATGGCCCTATTAATGGCATTCGTATAAAGCGTGTCTTTTACGTCGTGATAATCCGTAATCACGAAACTTCCCTCAGGGAAGACAGGAGGTACAATTTGATTATTAACCTCGGTCATTTGATTCCACGGAGATACTTCTTTTTTATCACATGAAGATATGGCTGTTGTCAGAAACAGCAAAGATACCAAAATTTGAGCGGTTCTTGTCTGCATAGTATTGTATTATGTTTATAATTCTATGCAAAAATAGGACAAGATACCTATACAGCCATTGCAGTATTTGGGGCATTAATTATACATTTTGTTCAACAATCGTTTTATGCTTTAATCTGTACTCTTTTGGTGTACATCCCATTGCTTCTTTGAATACTCTGCTGAAATATTGCGGAGTAGTGAATCCACTCATATATCCTACTTCAGATACAGTAAATTCATCTTGTTCCAAAAGTTGGACAGCCCGTTTAATCCGCATCGTCTTTACAAAATCTACAGGAGAAACTCCCATCAAAGATTTCACCTTCCGGTAGAATACAGTCCGGCTCATGCTCATAGCTTCTGCCAAATCGTCAATTTTAAATTCAGAATTCTGAATGTTTTCCTCCACACTCTGAAGAATATTCCGGATGAAATCATTATCAAAATGAGTAACTTGAGGAGTAGAAGGAGTAAGTTGTTCCATAAGACTAGTATCTTTCTCGCCTTCTCTCATCTTTGAAATGTAATAATCATACAATATTTGCCGTTGTTTGAGTAAGGAATCTACTCTGGCTTTCAAATAAGCAGAACTAAAAGGTTTCGTTATATATTCATCTGCCCCGTATTCCAGTCCTTGGATTTGGTCATTCAAAGAAGACTTGGCAGATAACAAAATAATAGGAATATGACAAATATCATTGTTTCCTTTAACCCGTTTCAGATATTCTATTCCATCCATTTCGGGCATCATAATATCACTGATCACGATATCGGGTAATTCTCTCAACGTCATTTCAAGTCCTTGACAACCATTACCCGCTTCAAGAACCACATACTCCCTAGCAAGCACACCACAGATAAAATGGCGAAGTTCTTCATTATCCTCAATAATGAGAATCCGTGTTTCCTTATCTTCTTCCTCTTCTGTAAGCTTATCGGGTATTGCCACCTCCTGTCCGGAATTCTTGCTGTCCGCTAGAATAAATTCAATATTGGCATCGGCATCGAAAACATCACGGTTACCCGGCAGTCTGATAAAGAAACTGCTACCTTCACCCAGTTTGCTGTCTACTCTGACAGTACCATGAAGCAGATTCAGTAATTCTTTGACCAATGAAAGTCCTATACCGGTAGACATATTGGGATCAATCTCATCCAAAGTATCAAAACGGGTAAACAGACGATTGAGCTTTTGGGCATTAATACCTCTACCCTCATCTTTCACCTGCAAACACAAAATCTGTTTCTCGCAAGTAACAGATAGGGAGATACTTTTCTCATCAGGAGTATATTTAAAGGCATTGGACAATAAATTAAAAAGAATCTTCTCCAATTTGTCCACATCCGTATACATAACAAAGGAATCGAGAGGACAAAACAACCTGAAATCAATACGATGCGTATGAGCCATAGGAACAAAATTACCGTAGATTTTTAGAATTAAAGGGATTATATCTACTTGTTCCATCAATACTTTCATCTTGTCATTCTGTATCTTGCGAAAATCCAATATTTGATTGATGAGCCGCAACATTCTGTCTGTGTTTCTTTTGGCCACTTGCATATTCTCCATGCCTGCATCAGATAATTTCTCATTACTAATGACTTCGTCAATGGGACTGGCTATAAGCGTCAACGGTGTACGAAGCTCATGGGATATATCAGTAAAGAAACGCAGTTTTAAGTTGGAAATCTGTTGTTCAAAATCTATCCTTCTTTGCAGGTTAGTAATGCGTAACACAATGCAGATCACTACCAACATAATCACCACGGCCATGGTGATATAGAGCAATACCGCCCAAACAGTTTCACCGAACACAGGATCAATATGTACGGACAAAGATGCCACATTATCAACCCATACCCCATCGGCATTAGTGGATTTGACTTGAAACAGATAATCGCCGGCAGGTACATTCACCAAACTGGCAGAACGATTATTTCCAAGCTCTATCCATTGGTCATTCAGTCCCTTAATTCGATATACGTATTTTATAGCCGGAGAGTTAACATAGTCCAAGGCAGCAAAAGTTATAGTGAAATTACGTTCATCCGGCTGCAGGTACTGAGCCTCATCGTTACTATATATGTCCTGCCTGCGAGAAGTATTATTCTGATAAATGTCAAGATGGGAAAAAACGATAGGAGGAACGAAATCACTCTTATGCAACTCATCGGGAATTATACATAACGCACCATATAGTGACCCTAAAAGCAATTTACCAGAAGATAGCAAAACAGGCCTAGTCTCTGCCATCTGTATCTGATCTTTATACTCTTCGAGCAGATTCAGGCCAGCATCAAATTTGGAAATCTTGTTTTCTGAAACTATCCATATATTTCCTTCTTGATCCTCTATGCTGGACAGTGACAAATCCGGTAATCGGTCATTAGTGGCATTGTAATGTTTAAAGTTCAATCTTTCAGATAAACTGCTACCATCATCCAAAATATTAATACCACCACTCAAAGTAGTTACCAGCAGTTTACCACCCTTAGTTTGGGTTATATCCAATATATCATTATTGCTCAAACTGGAATAACGCTCATCACAAACATTATGAAAAAAACGAATCTCTTCCGGACGGGAAAAATCTGTAGAACAGGACAGCAATCCGCCAGTAGTACCTATCAAAATCACTCCATCAGCCACCTCATATAAACAACGCACTTTCTCACATACATGAATGGGGTAATTATTGAGAATATTACCGTAATGAACAAACTTCAAATCTCCTCCTGCGGAAGCAGACTCAACCAAATTGATACCTCCACCGAAAGTGCCAATCCATATTCTTCCAGACGAATCTTGCAAAATAGAGAATATAGACTTGGAAGAAATGCTGTAAGGATTATCTTTATCAGGCAGGTAACAAGTTACCTGATAGTTGTCCTCCCCTTGAAAACGGAATAAAAACAAACCGTCTTCTCTAGTCCCCATCCAGATGTTATGATCCTTATCTTCGTAAATACAGTACACGTCAGCATTAAATGAGACAGACTGATCCGCCACTATTTTTCCTTTTTGCGAAATATTTCCTATCCACTGTCCTAACGAATCATAAAGACAGATGTTTCCCGGTTGAGTTTTATGATTCCGTTTCCAACCAATCCATACACGTTTGCGATGATCTTCCATCAACGAACGAGCAGACTCTTTATGTCTGTTGATTATATAATCCAACCCACTTTGATGAAAAGAAAGATATCCTAATTCACTTCCTGGAGTGGTATACCACAGATTTTTATGATGATCAATAAAATAGCTGAAAGCCTGAAATGAGATTGGTACTCTCACTCCTTTTTCATAAACATAAGCCTGTTCCAAAGATCTAGTCATCGGATCATAAAAGTATAACTCACCTTCTACAGGATTCACCCAAATACAACCATACTCGTCCTCATGTATAAAAGTACAGGGCTTGGTAAAAGGAACTTCCTTTAACTTAGGATAACTTAATAAGATAATATCCTCAGTAGTACAATCTAAACGAATAACCCCACCCGTGCCCCCCAGCAACCAAAAAATACCTTTTCTATCTTGATATATATCAGGACTGATCTCTACAGGCATTTTATAAAGAGTAAACTTGCCTGTTTTCGGATTATAAAACCGAATCTCTTTTCTCTGTAAAATAGCGATTTTATGATCAGATAAAGATTTCAGTCCGATAATCTCAGACATAGGTTCATTGGGGACACATGGAACAACATTTTGACTCTGATAGTCATATCGGGCAAAAAAGCCTTTTGAAGTAGCAAGATAGATATCATCTGCATTCTCTACCATAAACTTAAAAGGCATAAGATTTGCCATACTCTTCTTTCCTACAATCGTAGCTCCTTTATTTGTCAGAATCCATTCATCTCCATCCTTGTCCTGCATCACAATATAGATACTGTCTCCTATGTTATTTTCTATTTTTCCAGTATATAATTGCACTGACTCCGTAGCAGGAAATCTATTTTCATCCAAACGGAATAACTCATTTTGTACACCTACGGCCCATGTTATCCCTTTACGCAATACATACAGTTTTTCAACTGAGTTTATCACCCCTTTGTTGAAAAGAAAGGGATCTTCATACTGACAAGTACGGGTATTAAACAGATAACAATGTTTATCATACGTCTGACACCAAATATTATTCAGAGAACTTTTTTCAATATTGGTAAAACGATGATTTGTTATACGTACATCACTTTCAGGATAAGTTTTATAATTAGTAAAAGAATATCCATCAAAACGCTCTAGTCCGTTCCACGTAGCCATCCATATATAACCATTATCATCTTGAATGAAATTCTGAATATTTTTCTGTGATAACCCATCCTGAACTGAATAATATTTAATATCAATCAAACTCTGACCAAACAAAGGCAAGGCAGAAAAATACAACCATATAAGAAGAATCTGTTTCAACATAGTATTTACCTTTTTCAACCACACAAATATCGGAAAAAGATGTCACAAACCAATAGCCTGAATAGTTATTACAATGATTAGACCTGTTTTTATAAGAAATTCTACCATAAGTAGCAATATCACACCATAACCTCCCCTTTCAAAAGAACTCTGCCGAAGTATAGCTTCGGCAGAGAAAAGAACAAGATGAACGTCTATCCAGACATTCACAATGCTAAACCATAAACTGATCTTTAAAAATTAACAATTCATTATTCTGTCCAGTCCTCCACTATAGCCGAAGGATCCGGATTCAATATAATAGCTTGGTTATTAATAGATTCAAACTTACTAAAAAATAAATTGAACCATGGACAGCAATATCCTTCTTTAGAGTTCATACGATACCCCACCGGACAATTGGTACCTAGATACCCCCGTGTAACAGGCAATTCTAAACGCTTATAATCCCAATAAATAATACCCTCTCCCCAAAATTCTATCCTTTTTTGCAAAATCAATTCCTTACGAAAATCCTCCATAGTAGATGCCGTACATTGATAGGAACTGTAACGATAAGTTTTCATAAAATTCTCTAAAGCAGAAATTCCAGCACTTACCCCCTGACTAGCGGCTATTGCCTCAGCCTCAATAAAATACATTTCTTCAACACGCATTAAAAGATTATCTATCGGTGCACCTACATTGGCGTCAATCATATTGCCTTCTTTCGGCTTGAATTTTAAATGAACATATGCAGGCACCTTTTTAAAATTCTCATCGGTGAACAATGTATGATATTTAGTACCTGGAGCCTTTCCAGCATCTTCAGGAGCAATCCAAGTTTCTTTGCGCCAATCATCATCCGAGATTTGCTCAAATAAAACCTTACTGATCATTCTGTGTGCCCCATAGGAAATTCCTCCTACCCCAAATGTCTGTTCTGTACACAAGTGCCCTGCCAAATTAAGCCATACACTGTGAATATTCTCTTTATTCATGATTCCTCCCCACATCCATGCACTTGTCTGAATAGAGTTAAAGGCCGTAAAATAGTCTTTTCCACCATACCATTCCAATTCTGTCAATGGAGCAGCACCACTTTTAACTATAGCCTGTCTTGCACAATCGGCAGCTTTAATATAACAATCCTTATCCGAATCTATATCTAAATCCACATTCTGGATCAGTGCTGCCAAATCATTAGAATACTTTTCAAATCGCGTACCCAATTCTAGCCAAAAACGAGCTTTTAATGCAAATATAATGGACAAATCAGGCATATTCTTAGTAGGCCTCAAGTAATCAGCTAATAGAACTTCTGCATTCTCCAAATCATCCAAGATATATCTGTAAATAGTATAAAAAGGAACCCGCGGATTATTACGTGCTTCTGCTTCCGTTATATTCTCACCAATGATAGGGACTGTTAATCCATATACCCCATTGGTAGCAGCCTCGTCATCCAGCTTAGAAAATCCAGTCTTCTTAAACTCAAACAGACGAGCCATATCCATGTAAATCATCGCACGAAAGGCTTTGGCTATTCCTACATATTGCCTATTTGTTTCTGTAGTATTATCAAGATCCACAATACGGATTAAATTATTGACATTATTCAAAAATTTATAGTAGTAATAATAAATAGAATTCACCTCTGAATTATCAGCCAAGCTACGGCACAATCCGAAAGAATTATAATAATCATAACCAGATTTATATATATAAAAATCCTCACACATAACTTCTCTTATAATACCGTATGAGGTATAGCCCAAGTCCCAAGTATAACCTTGTCCATAAGTATTATATGCATTAACAAAGCCTACCACGGCATTTAACATAGCATTCATAGCAGCTGGTGATTCTGCAATCTGCTCGGAAATAGCGGTAGAGCTTTTGGGAAAGGTCTGTTCGATACAACTGCTCATATTTATACCTGTACCGAAAAGCAGACAGGCAACTACCGCTGTTTGAAATAATATATTTTTCTTTTTCATCGTCTTAAAATTTTTGATTATAACTAAGTTAGAATTGAAGACTGATACCTCCGGAATAAGTACGGAACGGAGCTATCTTTCCTGATGTACCTACTCCTGAAATGGAACGGCGAGGATCCAAGCCTTTTCTTTTTGACCAATAGTATACATTATCGCAAACAAAATATAAACGTAAATTTTTAATTTTCAAATGAGAAGTCCAACTATCAGGTAACGTATACCCCACTTGAATATTTTGTAGATTCAAATAGCTTCCATCAATCAGAAAGCGGTCTGACGAACCAGTCGTATTCAGATCATTGAAATACCAACGTGGAATGGTTGATGAGGGATTTTCTGGAGACCATGCCTTTAGCACATCTTTATGCCAACGGTTACCTACAGATGTTGCAGTTGGGTTACCCATCATACCTGCATAACCGTAATCATAAGTCAAACCACCAACCAAATAGGAAAATTGAGTAGAGAGATCAAAACCATGGAAAGTAATGGAAGTGCCAAAACCACCATACAAATCCGGATTAGGATCTCCACACAAATAAAAGTCGCCTGTAGAATAAGTGGTCGTTGTTTTTTCCTCATTGGTTTCTTTATCCGTATAATACCACAGTGAAAGTCCGTCCTCAGACAAACCGGCAAAACGTTTCATATACCATGTATTGATAGGCAGATCCTCACCATAATATCTGCTTCCATTCATATATCCTCCATGACCATCCATAACAGTAGTCTTTTTCTCATCTGGCAAATAAGTAATCTTATTCTTATAGTGTGTCAGATTCAGATTTATTTTCCATGTAAAATTCTTTTTATTAACAGGAATATAGTTCAGTTCCAGTTCAACACCCTTATTCGCCATATCGCCGATATTATCATAGTACCCAGGATAACCCAAAGAAAGAGGAACATTGAACCAATTTAACATATCAGTAGTCTTACGATAAAACAATTCAACACCACCATTCAGTTTTCCTTTAAGCAGTTCAAACTCAACTCCCAAATTCATGTTAGTATTCGTTTCCCAAGTTATATCTTTTTTCCCCTTACTATTAAAAGACAATGAAAGTTCATCATTACTATTCACTATATTATATCTGTCTGTATAATTATATGAACCTATATTATCATTACCTTGCTGTCCTATGGAGAACTTTATTTTGAGCATATCAATCCATTTCACATCAAACCAGTCCTCTTTAGACATTAGATAAGCACCGCCTACAGAATAAAAATTACCCCACCAATGATCAGGATGAAAACGCGAAGAAGCATCACGACGATAAGAAGCCGAAAAATAATATTTTGCATCGTAATCATATAAAGCACGGAAAAAATATCCCTCCGTATTATAATCATTCGAATAAGAAGCAGCACTTGAACCATCTATAACAGCCCCATTCAATTCATGGTTTCCCCAATATGAAAACATATTTTTCTTGGATGCGGATAATTCTGCATAATTATATTTATAACTCTCATGTCCCAACATTACCGAAATATTATGTTTACCAAAATTATGGCTATAATTCAATATCTGCTGTAAGTTTAATGTAGTAGTACGATAATGATACATTGTCACTGTGCCATTCTGTTCTGCACCAAAACCATAATATGGATTTGTTGTAGTATAATATCTGATTTCATTAACTGTGGTTCCCACATTAAATGTAAACTTAAAATCTTTCAAAAAAGTAATATCTACAAATGCATTACCATTAAATGTATTACCATTCCTATTTTCTTGGTTAAGCATAGATGACTGAATAGAAGAATTAGGATGGTTAGGACGTGCCAATCCCAGTTGTGCCGTCGCTGTTCCATAATCATATACTTTCCCATTTAAATCCGTCAGAATATTTCCATCAGCATTCCTCACATATACAGGATAGATTGGTGCCATGCCCTCTGTAAAGCTGGATAAATCCGTATCATACTTTTCTGTCAAGGAAGCACTATTACTATGTGTATAACTGATGTTAGCACCATATTTCATCCATTTTTTTGCTTGGTACAAGCCTTTAAAACGAGCGGAATATCGTTCATAATTTGAACTAGGAACAATTCCATCATCTTTTAAATAACCAAAAGAACCATATGATTGCATCTTATCGGTTCCTCCAGCAATATTCACATTATATTCTTGACGCAAGGCAGAACTATAAGCTTCATCAACCCAATCATCCGGATAAAGCATATATCCATTAACCACCCTGCCCAAAGTTGCATTGGGATTCAGCTTTCCGTTCATACCAATAAGATTTTCGTTTTCAGGATAACTATACACATTATAAGTCAAACCACCATTTTCCTTCGTATTACCCACCATATTTTTATTAGCTTGAGCATAAGCCTCTCCTTCTGAAAGCCCCTTTACATACCTCAATTGATTATATAATGCCTTATAATGTGCTTCATAATATTCACCCGGATCTTTGATATAGTCATAATCAATTGTACCACGAGTATTCACTCCCCATTTTGCACTAGCCGTAACAACAGCTTCACCAGCTTTTGCCTGCTTGGTAGTAATAATAATAACACCATTGGCACCACGTGCACCATATAACGCATTTGATGCTGCATCTTTTAAAACGGACACTGATTCAACATCAGATGGGTTGATATTGTTCCATCCTCCCTCATAGGGCATACCATCTACAATAATAAGTGGATCATTATCCGCATTGATAGAACCAATACCACGAATTATCAATGTTGGAGCATCTCCTCCCGGCTGCCCAGATCCACTTGTCATTTGTAAGCCTGCCACTTGTCCAGCAAGTGCCTGAACGACGTTCGTTGTCTGTCTTTTAGAAAGTTTCTCAGCATTTACAACTGAAGCCGATCCAGTAAATGCCGACCTTTTGGCTGTACCATAAGCAACAACCATCACTTCATCCATCATTTCAGACTCTGTAACCAATACTACCTTGACAAAAGATTTAACATCAACCACTTGGGTCTTCATACCAATAAATGAAACCATTACTTTCTTATCAGTTGGTTTAATATTATCCAACACAAATTTACCATCCACATCTGTTATCGTACCATGTGTAGTTCCCTGTATCAACACAGAAGCTCCTACTACCGGCAATCCATCATCCTTGGAAAGAACAATTCCCGACATTTTGGTTACTTGAGCCGATAAATGGCCTATTACAACTAATAAGCACATTAAAAACAGAACAATGCGTTTTCCCATACCATTTAGATTTTTTTTAATAGGTTTAATATGATGGAAACAAATATATTAAATATAATCGATGAATAAAAACTTTATTCACTTTTTTTCTTTATATTTTTTAAAACGATAAGTGTTTTGTGCAAAAATTACATAATAAAAGAAAATATCAAGCCTAAATTATTTAATAAAAGAAGTATCACTTTTTTAACTTCAAGAATAATTCTAGTATGTAGAAATCGAAGTTTCCAAACTGAACCGAGATGTGGGAAGCGTTGTAGAATTTTCAAACTGAGCCGCAAATATGGTGCAATTTACTAAAATAAAAATCACAAATATCTAATAACTAGATATTTGTGATTTTATTTTGTACTCGAAGCGGGACTTGAACCCGCACAGCCGCAATGGCCAAGGGATTTTAAGTCCCTCGTGTCTACCGATTCCACCATTCGAGCATCCTCGACGAGAGAGAGCGGAAAACGAGACTCGAACTCGCGACCCTAACCTTGGCAAGGTTATGCTCTACCAACTGAGCTATTTCCGCCTTTTGTTTTAACGGATGCAAAGATAAGTCATTTTATAATACCAACCAAACTTTGCACCCATTTTTTTATTTACAATCGTAAAATTCCCTCTATTTCGGCCAATTCTTCATTAGTAAAGTTCAAATTATCCAATGCATGAAGATTATCTGCCAACTGTTTCACAGAACTTGTCCCCACAATAACAGAAGTCATTCGTTCGTCTTTCAAGACCCATGCCAATGCCATCTCAGCCAAAGTCTGGCCACGACGAGCGGCTATTTCATCCAACCGACGTGCTTTTCCTACTTTATCTTCTGTCACTTGATCTACTTTCAAAAATCCGGTAGAACGGGCCGCACGAGAATGTTCCGGAATACCATGCAGATATTTTTTAGTCAGCAAGCCTTGCGCCAAAGGCGAAAATGCAATAAAACCGGAGCCTTGTTCTGCAGCCAATGGCAATGATTTCTCCTCTACAGTACGGTCAAACATACTATAACGATATTGGCTAATGAGACACGGCACACCGGCAGCCCTCAACATTTCATAAGCTATTTTAGCTTGTGCTGGAGGGTATTTTGAAATACCCACATACAATGCCTTTCCTTGTTTCACTATATCAATCAATGCCTGCATTGTTTCCTCAACAGGAGTCACCCCATCATAACGGTGACTATAGAATATATCAAAGTAATCCAAACCGGTACGACGCAAACTTTGATCAATGCTGGCCATTAAATTCTTACGCGAACTGTTTCCTCCATAAGGTCCATCCCACATTTCATGCCCTGCTTTTGAGGAAATAATCAATTCATCACGATAACCTTGAAAATTTTCCTTTAAGATTTTACCAAAATTAATCTCAGCACTTCCCGGAATGGGGCCATAATTATTAGCCAAGTCAAAATGCGTAACCCCATTATCGAAAGCGTATTTAATCATATCGGTTGCCACACCGAAATCGTCCACACTGCCAAAATTATGCCACAAGCCTAAAGAGATACGAGGCAAAAGTAATCCGCTATTCCCACAGTATTTATACTGCATCTTGTCATAGCGCTCTGCTGAAGGTTGATATTTCATGATCATGCGATTTATAATTGTTTCTATCTACCCAAAAGGGATTGTTCTGCCTGCTCCATGACTGAGAAGTTAAAACCATCTACTACCTGTTGCATCAGATTTTCAATTCTGTCATTACACAAATTACCTATACTACCCTCATGAGTATGATGTACCTTCTTGTTGTGAGTAAATTTTCCGGCTTCTATATCCAAGCCCACCTTCTTATAAGCATCACGGAATGGCATGCCCTCAGAAGCCAGACGGTTAACCTCTTCCACACTAAATATATAAAGGTAACGATCATCATCCAGAATATGCTCGTTGATTTTAATCTTGTCCATAATATAGGCAGCCATTTGCAAACACTCCTTCAGCTCCTGAAAAGCAGGCAGGAATACTTCTTTTATAATCTGCAAATCACGGAAGTAACCCGAAGGCAGATTGTTCATTATCATCATAATTTGTTGGGGGAGAACCTGTATCTTGTTACACTTAGCCCGTGTCAGTTCGAACACATCGGGATTCTTCTTATGGGGCATAATACTGGAACCAGTTGTACACTCGTCCGGAAGTTTCACGAAGCCAAAATTCTGACTACTAAACATACAAGCATCAAAAGCCATCTTAGAAACGGTTCCGGCAATAGAAGCCAAGGCAAAAGCTACATTACGTTCCATTTTGCCACGTCCCATCTGCGCATATACCACATTATAGTTCATCGAATCAAAACCCAGCAGACTAGTAGTCATCTCACGGTTTAGCGGGAAAGAAGAACCATAACCGGCAGCAGACCCCAACGGATTACGGTTGCACATTTTGAATGCGGCCTGCAGAAACATCATATCGTCCACCAAACTCTCTGCATATGCACCAAACCACAAGCCAAATGAAGAAGGCATCGCTATCTGCAAATGGGTATATCCCGGCATCAGCACATCTTTATATTGATTGCTTTGAGAAATCAGCACATGGAAAAGCCGCTCTACTGCTTCGGCCACTTCTTTTAATTCCGCACGAGTAAACAGCTTCAAATCCACCAGCACCTGGTCATTGCGTGAACGTCCACTATGAATTTTCTTCCCGACATCTCCCAACTTACGCGTCAACATCAATTCTACTTGCGAGTGTACATCCTCTATACCATCCTCTATTACAAACTCTCCCTTTTCGGCAGAAGCATAGATATTCTTTAATTCCGCTAACAGCATTTCCAATTCTCCGGCCGTAAGCAAACCAATACTTTCCAACATGGTGATATGTGCCATTGAGCCCAATACATCGTGTTTAGCCAGATAAAGGTCCATTTCACGGTCACGTCCTACTGTAAAACGATCTATCTCCTCATTTACTCGGACATTTTTTTCCCAAAGTTTCTGTGCCATATTTTTCTTTATTTTTTAATAAGGAATCATCGATAACATCTCAGCCAGTTTATCCACCCCATCCTGTAAAGGTTTAGTAACCATCGCCTTCATAAACATATTCACTTCTGCACGAATAGTTACTTTCAGTTTTGCCTGCCCAGCCTCTACAGGCAAAATCTGAATCCACAAATTCATAGGGACCGGAGATTTTTCACTTTCGAATTTAACACATTTACAAGGTTCACGTTCTATAATACGCAAAGTAATGCTTATGCCTTGTACCGTAAAACTTAAAGAATCACAGTCGAACTCCATACCTTGTACCTTGTCAGCCAATTTATCACGTACAGATTCCAAGTTACTTAAATCCGACAACTTATTAAACACCTGCTCCTGACTATAAGGAACATATTTCACACTACTCTCAAATTGTGCCATAATACCTGCTCTCTAAAAACACGAAAAGAACAATCCGGAAATCCATAAAAATTTCCGAACGGTTCTCTTCATATTATATTTGTTTTAAAACTATAACTTATTTGCCTGCCTCCCAATGAGCCGGATCCTTTCTCCAGTTATCTAAAACAGAAACATCCTCTTCATTAATATATCCGGTTTTCAAGGCCGAATCCAATACAGCTTCATAATTAGTCAGAGTAACCAAGTTCACTTTTGCTTCCTTGAACGCTTCAATTGCCACCGGGAAACCATAAGTAAATGCAGCGACCATACCAATCACTTCACATCCGTCACGACGGATAGCTTCAACAGCTTTCAAGCTACTGCCGCCAGTTGAAATCAAGTCCTCAATAACTACGACTTTCATACCAGGACGAAGTTCACCTTCAATCAGGTTTTCCAAGCCATGGTCTTTCGGAGTAGAACGAACATACACAAACGGCAGATTCAATTCTTCAGCCACCAAAGCTCCTTGAGGGATAGCCCCTGTCGCCACACCGGCAATAGCATCTACCTGACCGAACTTCTCCAGGACAATACGGCTAATCTCAAGTTTCACAAAATTACGAAGAGAAGGATACGAAAGAGTTTTGCGGTTATCACAATAAAAAGGCGACTTCCAACCGGATGCCCAAGTAAAAGGATTAGCCGGCTGCAACTTGATAGCCTTAATCTTCAGTAATTTCTCTGCGAATAATTTTTCTAAAGTCTTCATAACTCAACTATATCTGATAAATATTGTGCAAAAATATAGAAATACATCGAGATAATGAAAAATCGGACAAGGTATTTTTCTAAAAAATAGTTGTTGTTATCAAGATTCCCCTGCCAATGCCAAAGTAAGTACACTGATACGTAATCCGGGTATGCCACGAAAGGCATCAGCGCAAGAAACAACCGTAGCCCCTGTTGTCAGCACATCATCCACCAACAATAGATGCTTTCCTTCCAAGCCATCGGGGAAAATACAGGCAAACAAATTTCGCACGTTTTCCCATCTTGCATATTGTCCTTTATGCGTCTGCGTATCAGTATATCTGCTTCTTATCACAACTTTAGTGTTCATAGGAATACCTGTCACCACCGAAACTCCCCGTGCCAAGCATTCACTCTGATTATACCCCCTTAAACGTTTTTTACGTTGATGTAACGGGACAGGAACAATCAAATCTATCCCATCAAAAAAATGAGAACACATAAGTTCAGATGCCATCATCCGCCCCATCACTTCACCCACTTCTTGATTACCATGATATTTCAGTTCATACAACAACTGTCGGACATTCCCTCCCTTTGCATAATAAAGAAAAGAGGTGGCACGCTCCACCGGTATTTTTCCCCAGAAGTTACATTCTACAATATTATCTTTCCGTAAATGAAATTGAGTACGCGGAAGCCTTGACAAGCATTTCAAGCAAAGCACTCTCTCCCCTGATATAAGCTGCCGCCCACAAAGCAGACAACTATGTGGGAAAAATAAATTCCAAAGATCAGTCCAAATAGACATCATCTTCTCCGGTTTGTTTCACACAACGGCAAACAGCCTCTATTTCAAATCCTCTACCAACAGCAAAACGAATCAATTTCCCATTCCGTTCGTATTCCGTACATGCTTTCACTCTACTTCTTTTCTGCTCGATCAAGCCAGACAGAATCTCCACATACTCCCGTTCATCTATCTCCTCCAACCCTTCGGCTATAACATCCGCAGGGATCTTCTTCATGCGCAAAGCCTGACTGATTTTCACTCTGCCCCATTGGTTAAAGCGATATTTATCACGAACAAAAGCCGAGCAAAAACGCTTCTGGTCAATGTATCTCTCATCCTGCAAATACCGAACGATTTTCTCCATCACTTCCGGAGTTGCCCCCCATTGTGATAATTTAGCCTCTACATCCGTTACACAACGTTCCATTGAAGAACAATAAGCTTCTGCCTTATACCTCAACTCATTCTCACTTAATTCTCCTTTCATCTCATTTTTCCGCTTTTATCATTCTATCATTTTGAAAGAGATCTTTCCTCAATTCTATATTTTTGTATCCCAAACCAGCTAGCATATCCACCGTCTCCCGGCCATATTCCTGATTAATTTCAAAATAAAGCCTTCCACCAGACACTAACATACCCCTACCCAATTCTGCTATTTTCCGATAAAACAGCAATGGACTATCATCCGGCACAAACAAAGCCAATTCCGGCTCCCACTCCAAGACATTAGCACTCATATTCGCTTTCTCCTTTTCTGTAATATAAGGTGGATTGCTGACAATGACATCAAACTGCTCACCGGCAGGAGAAGCAAGCAGCACATCCCTTTGCTCAAGAGTTACACGAACGCCGTTCCGCCTGCAATTACGTTCTGCAACTTGCAACGCCTTTTCTGAGACATCCCATGAAACGACCTCCGCCTCTTCCAGATTCTTGGTCAAAGAAACAGCGATACAACCACTCCCCGTACCAATATCCAATATTTTAACCCGACCATACTTATGTTCCCGTATAATCCAATCTACCAACTCCCCCGTTTCCGGACGTGGAATCAATACATGTTTATTCACTTCAAAAGTAAGACCATAAAACTCTTCAGTGCCTATTATATATTGAATAGGTTCTAGTTTTTGCAGACGGACCAGAATATCATCCAACCGTTTCTGCTCATTCACTGAAAAAGTAGTATCTTTGCCTGCATACAATTCAACAACAGACATACCGAAGACTTGTGTAAGCAGCAATTTAGCCATAGGTACAAGTTCTGTATCGGGGTAATACCCCTGCAAGGTTTGTTTTATGTAAGATACAACAGGATTCATAGTGTCATTTTATATGCAAAAGTAAGAATTTAAACAAGACTGTTATGACAAAAGATGAAAAATATATTTCCCGTTGTCTGCAACTGGCACACAACGGACTCTGTAACACAGCTCCTAATCCGATGGTAGGTGCTGTCATCGTATATCACGATACCATTATTGGAGAGGGCTACCACATCCGTTGCGGAGAGGCACATGCCGAAGTAAACGCCATACGTTCCGTTAAAGACGAAAATCTGTTGAAGGAATCAACCATTTACGTAAGTCTGGAACCATGCTCCCATTATGGGAAGACCCCTCCCTGCGCCGATCTGATTATAGAGAAGAAAATCCCCAAAGTCGTGATAGGCTGCATGGACCCGTTTTCTCTGGTAGCCGGCAGAGGTATCGAAAAACTGCGCAAAGCCGGTATTGAAGTAACTGTAGGTGTATTAGAGGAGGAATGCCGGCACCTGATAAGACGCTTCATTACATTCAACACACTCAAACGCCCATACATAACCTTAAAGTGGGCAGAATCTACCGATGGTTTCATCGATATAAACCGCACAGGAGGAAAACCGATCAAACTATCCAATCCACTGACCAGCATGCTGGTACACAAAAAACGCGCCGAACATGACGCTATATTAGTAGGACGACGCACGGCATTACTTGACAATCCCTCCTTATCCACCCGGAATTGGTACGGCAAGCATCCCGTACGCCTGGTAATAGACAAAGAATTGACATTACCGCGAGACCTGGAACTTTTCAGTGGCAGGATAAAGACATTCGTGTTCACCCGAAAATCCCCCCATCAGCCAAACACATTAACAGAATACATATCTTTGGATTTTAGCAAAGACATCCTGCCGCAAATAATGGAAGTATTATATCAGAAAAAAATACAATCACTTCTAGTAGAAGGAGGAAGTATTTTATTACAGTCTTTCATAGATTCCAGTCTATGGGATGAAGCCTTCATAGAAAAGGTTCCACTGTGTTTGAAGAATGGGATAGAGGCACCTTCTATTCAAAAAAAATACTTTAAATTGAATAAAATATACTTTGGAAGAGAAATAATGCATGCCGTCCATCCACAAAACCAAAGACAAAATGTGGCTGATTGACAGAGAAAAAGGGCTAGTTTATCTATAAATTAATATAAAACTTGCCCTAAAACTTCTGTATAGAAAAAAATCTTCCTACTTTTGCGACTTGTAACAATAGACTCATTTGCAAATGAAAATAAAGTTTTTGACTGTCATCACAAGTCTGCTTACTGCAGCTTTTATGATTACATCTTGCTTGGACGACAACGAAGTAGAAACAGAATATAGTTCAGAATCAAGCATTACCGCTTTTGCTATAAAAGATAAAATTGAAACTCAATATACCGAAAAGGTTAATGGCAAAGATACAACGCTGACATTCACCGTTGATGGTACCAAATACCCTTTTGCCATTGACCAAGGCACAAGACATATCTACAATGTAGACTCCCTGCCAGTCGGTACAGACATCAGCAAAGTTGTAGTCAGCATAACATCAGATGGTATCGGAGTTTTTATTGTTGCAGAGGACAAAGATTCGTTGTGGAATGAAACCGACTCCTTGAATTTCGAAAAACCTATCCAATTTAAAGTTATGGCAATGAGCGGAGTCTATGGGCCTATTTATAAAGCTGAGATTAATGTACATAAACAAGTTCCCGACTCATTGCAGTGGAGCCATAGAGGAAGTAGTTTCGACAACACCATCCAGGCACAAAAAGCAGTCACATTAGGAGATTATATTTATGTTTTCGCACAGCAAGACAATGGTGCCGCTGTTACAAGCACCCACATCAATGATGGAGGAACCTGGACACCCTTACAGGCTTTACCTGAAAATATGCTAAATGCGGACTATTCTTCTGCCATGGCATGGGGAAACAAATTATACATACTTGCCGACAATGACCTGTACTGTTCCTCTGATGGAAAAAGCTGGAGCAAGATTGGCACTAACACCAAATTCGAGAAGCTGATTGCCGGCGTTCATTCAGAATATAACCGCAAATTGTACGCCATAGACACCAACAATCATTTTATGGAAAGTACGGATGCTATGGCGTGGGATACTAATGGAGAGGTTCCGGCCAATTTCCCGAAAAATCAGATATCATACACAGCTTACCCGTTGGTAACCAATAAATCCATAGACCGTATGGTACTAATGGGGGAAAATCCCATTGCTACCGACACGACCTCTACTGTATGGACCAGACTGACCACAGAAGACAGTTGGGCAGATTATCCTACAGCCGCATACGATAGTTTTTATTGTCCCAAGCTGGCTAATATAGCCATGATTCATTACAACGACCAATTATACGCTTTCGGTGGTCCGGGCAAAAGTTTCGGTAAGGACATTCCCGCCTTCAGCCAATTCTATGAATCAACAGATCAAGGCGTTACATGGAAACCTGTTTCTAGATATGTATTTTTCCCAACAGAATTCCCCGATCTATACCATCAGGCAGACGGCAACTATTCTTATGTTATAGACAAAAATAACTTTTTGTGGATTATATGGAGCCGAAGTGGAGAAGTATGGAGGGGAAGAATCAATAAGTTGGGATTCGATTCCAAGGAATAAAGTCAAAGAGAGTCATATAAAATAGATTGCGACATGCCATATAGAGAGCAAATAGACAAAAGCCGTATACCTGCCCATGTAGCCATTATAATGGATGGAAATGGAAGATGGGCTAAACAACGTGGACAGGCACGTAGCTTCGGACATCAAGCCGGTGCAGAAACTGTACACATCATAGCAGAAGAAGCGGCTAGACTGGGAGTCAAATACTTGACACTATATACTTTCTCTACCGAAAACTGGAATCGCCCGGTAGATGAAGTCGCTGCTCTGATGAGTCTTCTGATGGACTCCATTGAAGAAGAAACTTTCATGAAAAACAACATCAGTTTTCGCATTATCGGTGATACGGCAAAGTTACCGGTAGAAGTTCTGGAACGATTGAACCAATGTATTGAACACACCTCAATCAATACCGGCATGTGTCTGACACTTGCTTTAAGCTACTCTTCCAAATGGGAAATAACAGAAGCGGTAAGACAAATAACGATCAAGATTCAAAACAACAAACTAGCCATTGACGACATCGATGACAATTTGATAAATGCGCATTTAAGTACAAACTATATGCCCGATCCAGATTTGCTTATACGTACCGGAGGAGAAATCCGCCTTAGCAACTATCTGCTTTGGCAATGTGCTTATTCCGAACTATATTTTTGTGAAACGTTCTGGCCGGATTTCCGCGAAGAAGAATTTTGCAAAGCCATTTATGATTATCAGAAAAGAGAACGCCGTTTCGGCAAAACCAGTGAACAAATATAAAGTTAGATAAAATGCTATATCGTATTTCACTTATACTATTAACGCTTACATGCCTATTTTGCTTTTCAACAGGCAGTTACGCCCAAGAAGCAAACGTAGAAGAAAACGACAATCCAGTCATACTTTATTCCGGAACGCCCAAGAAGTATGAAATCGGCGGAATCAAAGTAGAAGGCGTAAAAAACTATGAAGATTATGTATTGATCGGACTTTCAGGACTATCGGTAGGACAGACCATTGTTGTTCCGGGAGATGACATTACCACAGCTGTAAAACGTTATTGGCGACACGGACTGTTCTCTGATGTACAAATCATAGCTGAAAAAATTGTTGGAGACAAGATCTATTTAAAAATCATCCTGGCTCAACGTCCACGTATTGCCGACATTCGTTACCACGGCGTAAAGAAAAGCGAGCGTGAAGATTTGGAAGCCAAACTAGGTTTGGTAAAAGGAAGCCAGATTACTCCCAACTTGATAGACCGTGCTAAAATATTAATCAAGAAACATTTCGATGAAAAAGGTTTTAAAAACGCCGAAGTGACTATTGTAGAGCGTGATTTGGCTGACAATAAAGACCAAGTGGATGTTGATGTAATGATTGACAAGAAAGAAAAGGTGAAAGTCCACAAGATCACCATTGACGGCAACACTGTGTTGAGTGACAAGAAGTTAAAGCGTGTCATGAAGAAGACGAATGAGAAAAACAAACTTGTCAACCTCTTCCGTACCAAAAAGTTCATTGAAGAGAAATACGAAGAAGACAAACAGCATATCATCGACAAATACAACGAATTAGGTTACCGCGACGCACAAATTGTTGTGGACAGCATTTCTCCATACGATGACCGTACCGTCGATGTGTATATGAAAATAGAAGAAGGTGACAAATACTATCTGCGCAACGTGACATGGGTAGGTAACACCATTTATGCTTCGGACTGGCTGAACGAGCAACTCCGTATGAAAAAAGGAGATGTTTATAACCAGAAATTAATGACCGAGCGTCTAACCGGTGATGAAGACGCTATCGGTAACTACTACTATAATAAAGGATACGTATTCTACAACCTTGACCCGGTAGAAGTAAACATAGACGGTGACTCCATTGACTTGGAAATGCGTATTCAGGAAGGTCCTCAGGCCTCTATCAGCAAAGTGCGCATCAACGGTAACGACCGTTTGTATGAAAACGTGGTACGCCGTGAGTTAAGAACCAAACCGGGAGATCTGTTCAGCAAAGAAGCATTGGAACGTTCCTATCGTGAGATAGCCCAAATGGGACATTTCAACCCTGAAAATATCCAGCCGGATGTTCAACCGGATCCTACCAATGGTACAGTAGACATCAACTGGAATCTGGAGTCTAAAGCAAATGACCAGGTAGAGTTCTCGGCAGGTTGGGGACAGACCGGTGTTATCGGTAAATTAAGTTTGAAGTTCACGAACTTCTCTATGGCAAACTTGTTCCATAAGAGTGATAACTACCGAGGATTCCTGCCACAAGGTGATGGGCAGACATTGACCATCAGCGGACAGACCAACGGTAGTTACTACCAGTCATATAGTGTATCGTTCTTTGACCCGTGGTTTGGCGGGAAACGTCCGAATTCATTCTCTGTTTCGGCTTTCTACTCCATACAGACAGATATCAGCAGTAACTACTATAACTCAGCTTATATGAATAATTATTATAATTATTACAGCGGTTATGGTAATTATTATGGTGGATATAACAACTACGAGTCTTATTATGACCCCGACAAATCTATCCAGATGTATGGAGCATCCATCGGTTGGGGTAAGCGTTTGAGGTGGCCGGATGACTACTTTACCCTGTCAGCCGAACTCTCTTACCAACGATTTATATTGAAAGACTGGAGCTACCTGTATATCAAGTTGAACAACGGAGAGTATATGTCAACCGGTAATTGCAACAACTTGAGTTTGAATCTAACTCTGGCACGTAACTCTACGGACAACCCGATTTTCCCGCGTCGCGGTTCTGAATTCTCGGCTTCCGTACAGTTGACTCCTCCGTACTCATTGTTCAGTAACAAGGACTACTCGGTATACGGTAAAGATGATTATGATGAAGCTGCAAGCATGTTCAACTGGATTGAATACCATAAATGGAAATTCAAATCAAAGACCTATACCGCCCTTACAGGAGGTCAGAAATGTCCGGTTATTATGACACGCGCAGAATTCGGCTTGCTGGGTCACTATAACAAATACAAAAAATCACCTTTTGAAACATTCTACATGGGTGGTGACGGTATGACAGGCTATAGCACCAGCTACGCTTCCGAAACCATTGCACTGCGTGGTTACGAAAACGGTTCATTGACCCCTTATGGTAGTGAAGGCTACGCTTACGTACGTTTAGGTGCAGAATTAAGATACCCGTTGATGCTGGAGAATTCGACCAGTATCTATGCGCTAGGCTTCATCGAAGGAGGTAACGCATGGACAGATGTAAGCAAGTTCAATCCGTTCCAGTTGAAACGCTCGGCAGGTGTCGGTGTCCGTATCTTCCTGCCGATGATTGGTATGATGGGTATTGACTGGGCATATGGTTTCGACAAGATTAACGGCTCCAGCCGTTATAGTGGAAGCCAGTTCCACTTTATCCTAGGACAAGAGTTTTAATAACTAAAAACAAAGTGATTATGAAAAAGGCTATCCTATTATCTCTATTGTTTGTGGCTTGTGTATTCACAGCCAGCGCTCAAAAGTTTGCCTTGATTGATATGGAATATATCCTGAAGAATATTCCTGCATACGAACAGGCGAATACCCAACTGAATCAAGCTTCACAACAATATCAAAGTGAGGTGGAGGCGAAAGCAAAAGAAGCGGAAACACTTTATAAAGAATACCAGAAAGCCTCGGCTTCCCTGTCGGCCGCACAGAAAACGCAAAGAGAAGAAGCAATTGTGGCAAAAGAAAAGGAAGCAGCCGAACTGAGAAAGAAATATTTCGGTCCTGAAGGAGAAATGGCCAAAAAACAAGAAGCATTAATCGCACCTATTCAAGATAAAATCTATGAAGCGGTAAAACAGATTTCAGAACAAAAAGGATATGCGGCAGTAGTAGACAGAGGCTCTGCCCAAAGTATTATTTTCGCGTCTCCAAGCATTGATATCAGCAATGAAGTGCTCTCAAGATTAGGATATTCAAATTAATTTCCTACATTTGCAACCGATAATCCAAATTTGCAATAACTAATAAAAAATAGAACTATGTTGAAAAAAATTGCTTTACTACTTTTACTCATCGTTCCGATGAGTGTATTTGCTCAGAAATTCGGGCATCTTAAATCTGCAGATGTACTTACTGTCATGCCGGAATTTACAAAGGCTCAGACTGACATCCAAGCTATGCAGAAACAATATGAGGATGAAATGAAACGTGCGACTGATGAACTGACCAAAAAATATACTGAATACCAACAGGAACAAGCCAACCTTCCTAAGAACATTCAGGAAAGACGCCAGAAAGAATTGCAGGAATTACAGGAAAAAGGAATGCAGTTCCAACAAGACGCACAACAGCAATTGCAGAAATCATACGCTGATATGATGGAACCTATCTACAAAAAAATTGAGGATGCCATCAAAGCAGTAGGCCAGGAAGGTGGATATACTTATATCTTTGATTTGAACAGAACAGAAATTCCCTACGTAAATGAAGCGCAGTCCACAGATGTAACTGCTGCTGTCAAAGCTAAAGTAGGAATCAAATAATTAAGTTAAAGACCTTTACAGGCACGGATTACACAGATTTCATAGGTTTCGAAACCGTGAACATCCGTGTAATCCGTGCCTGTATTATATAGCTATACTGCCATGATCCCATCTCTCCCCCCTTCAACCGGCCCTATCGGTGTATTCGACTCCGGCTACGGTGGTCTAACCATTCTGGACAAAATACGCGGACTGATGCCTGAATATGATTATATCTATTTGGGAGACAGCGCACGCTGTCCATACGGACCGCGCTCCTTTGAAGTTGTTTACGAATTTACCTTGCAAGCCGTAAGCAAACTGTTCGAACTAGGATGCCCTTTGGTGATATTAGCATGCAACACAGCATCGGCAAAAGCCTTACGCACCATCCAGCAGATCAATCTTCCGGTAATAGACGCTACCCGCAGAGTACTCGGGGTCATCCGGCCTACAGCAGAATGTATAGGAGAAATCACCCGAAGCCGGCACGTAGGCATACTGGCCACAGCCGGTACCATCAAATCCGAATCCTATCTTTTGGAAATACATAAATTATCTCCCGACATTGTGGTAACAGGAGAAGCCTGTCCCATGTGGGTTTCCTTAGTAGAGAATAATGAATATCAATCGGAAGGAGCCGACTATTTCGTCAAACAACATATCAACCGGCTGCTGGATAAAGACCCGATGATTGACACCATCATACTGGGATGTACCCATTATCCGTTACTGCTTGATAAAATAAGACAGTTTACTCCCGGACATATCCGCATCATCGCACAAGGAGAATATGTAGCCCGAAGTCTGCAGGACTATTTGAACCGCCATCCTGAAATGGACGCACGTTGCGAAAAAGGAGGAAAATGCCGCTTCCTTACCACCGAAAGTGAAAACAAGTTCGAGGAATCCGCTTCCATCTTCTTAGGTCGGCAGGACATAAAAGTAGAAAGCATAGCATTGGAATAACTTTCTTCCGGTTTACCTGTTATATATACCATCCATAACGCTTAATTCATGAAGATATGTATACAAATAAAGTAAAGAAGATAGCTGCGGTACACGATTTATCCGGTGCAGGACGAGTATCTCTCACCGTCGTTATCCCTATCCTCTCATCCATGGGCTTTCAAGTCTGCCCTCTGCCCACAGCCGTATTATCCAGCCACACCCAATACCCGCACTTCTCCTTCTTGGACCTCACGGACGAGATGCCCAAGATTATCAACGAATGGAAGCAACTGAAGATACAGTTTGACGCTATCTATACAGGCTATCTGGGCTCTCCCCAGCAAATACAAATCGTATCCCGGTTTATTGATGATTTCCGACAACCTGACAGTCTGGTTATGATAGATCCTGTTTTGGGAGATAACGGGAAATTATATACCAACTTCGATGAACAAATGATTATGGAGATGCGCCATCTCATCCGGAAAGCCGATGTTATCACACCTAATATGACCGAACTCTTTTATCTGCTTGACAAACCTTATAAAGCAGAGAATACGGACGCGGAACTGAAAAACTATCTGCACGAAATATCAGAACACGGTCCCGGTATCGTCATTATCACCAGCGTACCCGTACAAGATGACTCGCACAAGACTTCCGTATATGCATACGACAGGCAAGGAGACCGTTATTGGAAAGTTACTTGCCCCTACCTGCCTGCTCATTACCCCGGCACAGGTGATACATTTACCAGTGTGATAACTGGCTCACTGATGCAGGGAGACAGCCTGCCTATCGCCTTGGACCGCGCCACACAGTTCATCCTGCAAGGCATCCGCGCCACTTTCGGATATGAATATGATAACCGAGAAGGAATTCTGCTAGAGAAGGTATTGCACAATCTGGATATGCCAATCCAGATCAGCAGTTATGAACTGATTTGAGGATCCCGAAAGTAGAAGATTTGTCCCCCGGGAAAGAAGCTTGTACCAAGCCCTATTACTCCGACGATTAAGGTCGTTTTTCCTTATAGCTAACCCTTATCATACAGTTAACTACTACAGACTCCGGCAGTGGACTGTACAGTCTACTGCAAGAGTTTATACAGTCCACTATATCAGACTGTACAAACCACCGGAAGAGACTATAGTACACAACCATAAAAAAGAGCTTAACCATAAAACAAAATAGGGTTAACCACAAAGAAGAAAAGAGTAAAACCAAAGAAAGCAGCCAAATCGTACCGTGCAAACCAACAAACATCAGCCGTATCAACAATAATAAATAAATTACCTGCCCAGCAGCCTGCGGCTGAGATAACGCACGGGATACCACACAGAAAGAAAGCCCACCACCAGCACAGTGACAAAAACTATAACAATATCCCATGCATGGACACTGACCGGATAGGCATCCACCACAAAATTGCCACCGGAGTTACCACCTCCCAGCGAAAGCAATCCGAATTCCTGCTGGATAAAACAAAGGATCAAGCCCAGTACCACTCCGATAACCGCACCCATCAATGAAATCATACGCCCCTCGAACAGAAAGATACGCGTAATCAACTTGTCGCTGGCCCCTAAATTGCGCAATGTCACTACATCTGCCTTCTTATCTATAATCAGCATGGACAATGAGCCTATCACATTAAAGCAGGCTATCATCAGGATAAAGGTAAGGAAAATATAAGAGATCAGCTTCTCTATCTCCATAATGCGGAAAGTATCCGCTTGCTGCTCATACCGGTCCTGCACCCGGAAATCATCTCCCAATATTTTCTGTATCTTCGATTTTACACTCCCTACATCTACATCCGGCTTCAATTTCAATTCTACCGAACTCACTTCTGTGTCATACTGAAACAACCTACGGGCAAATTGGAGGGAAGTCAAAATGTAAGAAGAGTCATACTTCTGTTGGTTCACCGCAAAAACAAGGCCGCTGGAATATAAATCGGCAGAGTTAAAGCTGGAAGCAGGATTGGCCATATTGACTTTAACTCCCCGTTTGGGAGCATAAATCTCTAGCGGATCGAGGAATTTGATACCCGTTCCCAAGATAGAAACCAATTCTATGCCGGGAATGGCATAATCTACCACTTCATCATGCAACACGAATTGCCCCCGGCCGAAAAGGATACTGTCAATAGCGGTCAGATCCTCGAAATTATCTTCAATTCCTTTAATCACCGCCATGGTCTGACGATCTTTATACTGAACCATCGCATTCTCTTCCAAAGACTCAGAAAAAACAGCGATCTCCGGCATCCGGCGCAAAGCTTCTATACGCGCTTCTTGTCCGTCAAAAACCTTTCCGGTGACAGCCGTAATTTTCAGCTCCGGGTCAAAAGCCGTAAAGAAAGTAGCTACCAGATCCTGGAAGCCGTTAAAAACAGACAAAGTGCATACCAATGTCAATGTAGCCAAAGCCACTCCGCAGACGGAAATGGCTGAAATAACATTAATGGCATTGTGCGACTTCTTGGAAAAAAGATAACGCTTCGCTATATAAAAGGGAAAATTCACCGTCCGGTTCTACTTTTTCAACAGTTCGTCTATACGTTCGGCATAATCCAATGAATCATCCACAAAGAATTTCAACTCGGGAATGATGCGCAACTGATGGCGTACCCGTGTTCCTAATTCATAACGGATGGATTTCATATTATCATTGATATTCTTTACTATTTCCTGGCTCCTCTCAGAAGGGAACACGCTGAGATAGACGCGTGCAATACTCATATCGGGACTGATGCGGACAGCACTTACCGACACCAAAACACCATTCATGGACTTAGTCTGAAGCAGGAAAATCTCACTCAACTCCTTTTGGATCAAACGAGAAATCTTATTTTGTCTGGTCGTTTCCATAATTAATAATTATTCAGTTTGCTAATTTGCTAATATGCCATAGGGTTCATAGCGCAAGCTATGAGCACATTATTCAACATTTTTTTATGATTGTCAGCCCGTCGCGCAAGGGAAGAATCACCTTTTCAACCCGTTTGTCGGCAGCTACCAAATCATTAAATTTCTTTATTCCAATAGTCTGAAGATCTGTATGATGCGGTTCCTCCAATACATGTCCGTCCCACAATGTGTTGTCGGCAATGATATATCCGCCGGGTGATAATTTCTCCAGTACCATTTCGTAATATTCAATATACTTCCGCTTATCACCGTCTACAAACGCTAAATCAAAGGTAATGTTCATGCCAGGCAGCAACTTCAGCGCATCACCTATATAAAATTTAATCTTGCCGGCGTAAGGCGAACCTTCCAGCCAGGGACGTGTAAAGTCCTCCTGCTCATCGTTTATCTCAAATGTGTGCAACATGGCCCCCTCTTCCAACCCTTCGGCCAGGCAAAGTGCGGAGTAGCCACTGTAAGTCCCGATTTCCAACACCTGACGGGGGCGTATCATTTGCACAAACATTTTCAGCATACGTCCCTGCAAGTGGCCGGAAGCCATACGGGGACGTAAAAGCTTGACGTGCGTATCGCGATAAAGTGCCTTCAGGTAATCACTTTCTTCGTCAATGTGCTGAAGGATATATTCGTCAATAGCGTCCGTTTCTTTCATTCCTATCTTCTATTTTTATAGGTAACGGTTGCGGTTGGGCAGCACATAGTCCATAGCATACTTCAACACATCTCCCACTACATTGATTTCAAGGAAAGAAGTCTGAGTACCTTGCTTACCGCTGCTCAGATAGGCCACCATGTCGCTTTCACTCAAAACGCCATCATCCAGCAATTTACGCAAAGCAGCGAAATAATATGCCTGTCCGTTAGCCTTTTCGGGCATATAGATAGCCTCCACCCCATATGACAAAGCCAGATGACGCATCGTTTTTTCTTTATAACAGATGGCCAATACAGGATATTTGCCACGGAAAGCAGCAATATTACGTGCGGTACGCCCGCTGAAACTGTCGGTAATAATGGCGCGGATATTCAGTTTGCTGGTAGCCTTTACTGCCTGTTTTGCCAGGAAAGCAGTTACGTCATTGGAGTTTTCATCCAAAGGAATACGGATGTCATTCTCGGCCAGTTTATCTTTCTCAGCCTGCGCTGCAATCTTGGCCATCGTCTTCACGGCTTCCACCGGATACTTGCCGTATGCCGTTTCTCCACTCAGCATCAATGCATCCGTGCGGTAGTAAATAGCATTGGCAATATCGGTCACTTCAGCACGGGTAGGACGCGGATTATTAATCATGGTATGCAACATCTGGGTAGCAACAATCACCGGTTTCTTTGCCAGAATACATTTTTTTATCAACAAACGCTGAATGCCGGGGATTCGTTCCTGAGGAACTTCAATGCCCAAGTCACCACGAGCCACCATGACTCCGTCGGCCACTTCCAATATTTCATCAATATTGTCCACTCCTTCCTGATTCTCGATCTTGGCGATAATCTTAATGTCGCTGCCGTATGCATCCAGTATCTGGCGGATATCCAGCACATCTTGCTTATTACGAACAAACGAATGTGCTATGAAATCAATGTCCTTTTCAATAGCATACAGTATATTGTTACGGTCCTTTTCTGTCAAAGAAGGGAGATTGATGCGCACGCCCGGTACATTCACACTCTTACGGTTACCCAAAGTAGCTTCATTCTGCACCTCGCACAACAAATACTCGTCTGTCTTCTCAATCACGCGCAGCTCCAGATCACCATCATCAATCAGAATATCGCCATCCACCTGAAGATCATGCACAAAACCGGGATAAGATACAGCAATACATTCACGGGTCGTTTCTTGTGCTGGATTGCCTACAATCTTTACTTTGTCACCAATCTGATAAGGAATAGGCTCGCCGCCTGCAATAGCAGTAGTACGCACTTCGGGACCTTTTGTGTCCATCAATATGGCAATACGGTTGGAAACCTCACGTACATTGGTTATCAATTTTTCAAAACCTTCACGTGAAGCGTGAGCCGTATTCATACGGACCACATTCATACCAGCCTTGAAAAGATCTCTTATAAACTCTACCTCGCAACGCTGATCTGAGATGGACGCTACGATTTTTGTTTGTTTCAACATCATAATCTTATCACCTTATATTATACCTAAACTTTTTATTTTCTCATCAACAAAGCCTCAATCGCCAAACGATATGAATGAAGCCCGAACCCACAAATTACTCCCACACAAGCGCAAGAAATCATCGACTTATGGCGAAACTCCTCACGGGTATGTACATTTGAGATGTGCACCTCAATCACAGGAGCTGTCACGGAGCGGATAGCATCCTGTAAAGCAATGGAAGTATGCGTATAAGCCCCTGCATTCAAGACGATGCCGTCATAATCAAAACCCACTTCGTGTATTTTATTGATCATCTCACCTTCCACATTCGACTGATAATACGCTATTTCAATGTCCGGATAAGTACGGCGCAATTCCACCAGATAGTCTTCAAATGAAACAGCACCATAAATGGAAGGTTCCCGTTTGCCTAATAAATTGATATTAGGTCCATTAATAATTTGTATTTTCATATTTATACTATATCTGAACTTTTTCTACCTTTGCAGGGAATTTGGGTACAAAGGTAGAAAAAAGAAATGAAAAGAACCGAGAAAACAGACAAGATATTGGTGAAATACAAGCAATATTTAAAGTTGGAGAAATCGTTATCTGACAATACGGTAGATGCTTATCTTACTGACCTGGACAAGTTACTGGCTTATCTTACATTAGAAAATATCAACATTCTGGATGTCCGGCTTGAAAATCTGGAAGATTTCTCAGCCGGATTACATGATATCGGCATCCACCCCCGTTCGCAGGCACGCATCTTGTCAGGCATCCGCTCTTTCTACCGTTTCCTCATTATGGAAGATTATCTGGAATCCGACCCAACAGAATTACTGGAATCCCCCCAGACAGGTTTCAAACTGCCCGAAGTAATGACGGTGGAAGAAATAGACTTATTGATAGGCAGCATAGACCGCGGAACCAAAGAAGGTCAACGCAACAGAGCCATATTGGAAACACTTTACAGTTGCGGACTACGTGTTTCCGAACTCTGTAATCTGAAATTATCCGAACTTTATTTTGAAGAAGGCTTCATCAAGGTGGAAGGGAAAGGAAGCAAACAGCGGCTGGTCCCTATTTCACCGCGTGCCATCAAGGAAATCAGGCTCTACTTCACCGACCGTAACCTGATGAAAATAAAGCCGGGATTTGAAGATTTTGTCTTCATCAGCAATTTCGGGAAGAACATCTCCCGCATCATGGTTTTCCATATCATCAAGGAACTGGCAGAGCGCATCGGTTTGAAAAAAAAAATCAGTCCTCATACCTTCCGCCATTCTTTTGCGACACACTTGCTGGAAGGAGGCGCCAACTTGCGTGCCATACAGTGTATGCTTGGACACGAAAGTATCGGGACCACAGAAATTTATACACACATAGACCGCAATATGTTACGCAGTGAAATCATAGAACACCACCCCCGTAACATCAAATTCAGAGAAAAAGGTAAATAAAGGTTCTATATTCTAAAATATTTTAAGATAAATTGAAAAAAAAGCAGGCTAAGAAGCTAGCACATAATAGAGTTTTTCCTATCTTTGTCCCCAAAGAGACGCACAAAAACGTACTATAGCGAATTTTACATTACAAACGTTAAATTAATAAAGTAACTATGATTAAAAAGTTGTATTTGCCCTTAGTGGCTTTATTGGTCCTTGCCCTGTCATCATGCGGCAAGATGGGAGAATTGTCTTCTGACTATTTCACAACTAACCCTGAAGTGCTTGAAGCAATCGGTGGTAAAGTGCCTGTGACAATTAATGGTAAATTCCCCGAGAAGTATTTCAAGAAGAACGCAACTGTTGAAGTTACCCCTGTTCTGAGATGGAAAGGTGGCGAAGCTAAAGGCCAGCCTGCTGTATTCCAAGGAGAAAAAGTAGAAGGAAACAATCAGACTATCGCTTACAAAGCAGGTGGTAGCTATACGATGAAAGCTTCTTTCGACTATGTTCCCGAAATGGCAAACTCTGAACTTTATCTTGATTTCAAGATTACAAAAGGAAAGAAATCATACACTATTCCTTCTGTGAAAATCGCTGATGGCGTTATCGCGACTTCTGAACTGCCTACTGCTGCCAGCTCTAACGCATCATACGCTAACGATGCTTTCCAACGCATCATTAAAGATGCTCAAACTGCTAACATCATGTTCTTGATCCAGCAAGCTAACTTGCGCAACAGTGAATTGAATTCTGACGATATCAAAGAATTCCATAAGAAAGTGGCTGAAGTTAATGCTGACACCAAGAACTACAAACTGAATAACATTGAAATTTCTGCATACGCTTCACCTGATGGTGGTGTGAAACTGAACACCGGTTTGGCTGAAAACCGTGAAGCAAACACAGAAAAATATATGGAACGCCAGTTGAAGAAAGGCAAGATTGATACTAACCTGGATGCAAAATACACTGCACAAGATTGGGAAGGTTTCCAAGAACTGGTATCCAAATCAAACTTGCAGGATAAAGATTTGATCTTGCGTGTTCTTTCTATGTACAATGATCCTGAACAAAGAGAAGCTGAAATCAAGAATATTTCTTCTGTATACAAAACTTTGGCTGACGAAATCCTGCCTCAGTTACGTCGTGCCCGTTTAACTGCCAACTATGACATCATCGGTCGTAGCGATGATGAAATCAACGAAGCATTCAACTCTGATCCTAAAGTATTGAGTGTAGAAGAATTATTGTACGCTGCTACACTGACTAACGACAACGCCCGCAAAGAAGCTATCTTCAACAAGACAACTCAACTTTATCCGAACGATTTCCGTGCTTATAACAACCTGGGTGAATTGGCATTCGCTGCCGGTGATGCTGCTAAAGCAGAAAACTACTTCAAACAAGCTGCTTCTAAGAACGCTAGCGCTCCTGAAGTAAACGCTAACCTTGGTCTTTGCGAATTGGTTAAGGGCAATGTTGCAGCTGCTGAAACTTACTTAGGCAAAGCTACAGGTGCTAATGCTGCCGGTGAAGCTTTGGGTAACTTGTATATCAAACAAGGCCAGTATGACAGAGCTGTCAACTCATTCGGTGACGCTAAGACTAACAGTGCCGCTCAAGCTCAGATTTTGGCTAAAGACTATAACAAAGCAAAAGCGACCTTGTCTGCAATCAAGAATCCGGATGCAATGACTGACTACTTGATGGCTATCGTTGGTGCTCGCACAAACAATGCTTCATTGGTAAGCAGCAGCATCAAGAGCGCAATCGCAAAAGATCCTTCAATGGCTGAAAAAGCTGCTAACGATCGCGAGTTCGCTAAATACGCCGACGCTATCAAATAATATAACTAGATATCATCTTGTCTAGTTTTTAGATGATTATTACTGTAACCGGAGGCTTCGTGATGAAGCTTCCGGCTTTTTTATGTAAAATAACCTTCATTTATACCTGCCTTTAGCCACAAAATGCGTATTTTCGCAAAAAATATCTTGAAATGAAAAAATTACTATTCTTTCTTTTCACTCTTGTTGTGCTGGCAAGCGGCTGCGGCAAGAAAAATACATTCACCTTAGAAGGAAGCATTAAAGGACTCCCTTCAGACACTATATTAGTATTTTATCAAGAGCCCGATTACAAGCTAGATACCATACTCCTCTCAAAAGGCAAATTCACTTACACTATTACCCCTGACACATTTACTATCTTTTCATTACTATTAGGAGAAAAACAAATCTTGCCGATATATGCTGATAAAGGAGAAAGTGTCACCCTAAACGGAATGGTCGGAGAGATAGAGGTTAAAGGAAAGGGAGAAAACGCACAACTGGCAAAACATATCCAGTACCTTAACACATTAGAAAATAACAAAACTGCCGTTATGGCTGCTGTGGATTCATTAATTAAAACCAATCCACACTCGTATAGCAATATCTATCTGATAGACAAATATTATGTACAGGACTCGCTTCCTGACTATAACCACATAGATCAACTGATAAAAGGATTAAGCGGTATCATAAAAGACACACCTTATATTATAGATCTCCAGAATAAATTAAGTGAGAAAAAAGAACTGACAGATCATCGCTACGTTTCCAACATCTCGTGCACGGACAGAGAAGGAAAGACCATCAACTGGAACAGCGTAAAAGGGAAATATGTCCTTTTGGATTTTTGGGCAAGCTGGAACAAAGAAAGCATTGCCACACAAGATTCTTTAGTACCCGTACAAAAGGCATTGAAAAAAAATAAGTTTGTTATTATCAGCCTCTCCCTTGACTTGGACAAAAAGGAATGGATGGAGAAAATCATTCAAAGAGACACCACACAATGGAAACAAGTTTGCGATTTCAAAGGCTGGGACAATTCCATTGTCAAACAGCAAGGCATAACCCGGATTCCTGCCAATATACTTATAGGTCCTGACAAGCGGGTCATCACGCAAGATATACGCGGCAAAGAACTGATAGACAAAGTGAAACAGCTGATAGAACAAGATAAAGAGAAAGAAAAAGCCGCCAAAGAGGCAGAACGTACTCGAAAGAGACAAAATAAAAAATAAAAGAATGCTGGTAAAAGTCTATGGAGCAGCCGTTCAAGGTATCGACGCTACCATTGTAACTATTGAAGTAAATAGTTCACGAGGTATAAAATTCTTCCTTGTCGGTCTGCCGGACTCGGCCGTGAAAGAAAGTCATGAACGTATTATTTCCGCTTTACAGGTAAACGGATATAAATTCCCTACTTGTCAGATTGTAGTGAATATGGCCCCTGCTGACATACGTAAAGAGGGGTCTGCATACGATCTTCCGCTAGCAATCGGAATATTGGCCGCTACCCAAATCGTATCGGAAGAAAAACTTTCACGCTATCTTATTATCGGAGAACTTAGCCTAGATGGAAGCCTGCAACCCGTCAAAGGAGCTCTCTCCATAGCTATCAGTGCCCGAGAACAAGGTTTTGAAGGATTCATACTTCCCAAACAAAATGCGCGAGAAGCTGCTGTAGTAAACAATCTGAAAGTATATGGCGTAGAAAATATCAAAGAGGTCATCGAATTTTTCAATAATGAACGCAATCTGGAGCCTAGCATCGTCAATACACGGGAAGAATTCTATGAAAACCAAAGTAGCTTTCCATACGATTTTGCTGATGTAAAAGGACAAGAAAGTGTAAAACGCGCATTGGAAGTAGCCGCGTCTGGAGGACACAACTTGATTATGATCGGTTCACCCGGAAGTGGAAAGTCCATGATGGCAAAGTGTATGCCAAGCATTCTCCCTCCCCTGTCATTGGGTGAAAGTCTGGAAACGACTAAAATACATTCAATAGCAGGAAAATTAGGAAAAGACAGCTCACTGATTGCTATTCGGCCTTTCCGTAGTCCCCATCATACAATCTCGCAAGTAGCAATGGTAGGTGGCGGCACCAATCCCCAACCGGGAGAAATCAGTCTGGCCCACAACGGTTTGCTCTTTCTAGACGAGTTGCCGGAATTTAATAGAAGTGTACTTGAAGTACTTCGCCAACCCCTAGAGGACAGGTATATATCCATCTCACGAGCTAAATACAGTCTAGATTATCCGGCCAGTTTCATGCTGGTAGCCAGCATGAATCCCTGTCCATGCGGATATTATAATCATCCCACACGAGCTTGCGTCTGTAATCCTGGACAAGTGCAACGGTACCTGAACCGTATCTCCGGTCCTTTACTGGACCGCATAGATATCCAAATAGAAATAGTTCCGGTTCCATTCGAGAAAATGGCAGAACAACATCATGCAGAAAGTAGTGCAAGCATACGCAAACGGGTTATCAAGGCCCGGAAAATACAAGCTCAACGTTTTGCTAACCATCCGGGTATTTACTGCAACGCACAAATGGAAGCCGGATTACTCCATCTGTATGCTCAACCCAATGAAGCAGGGCTAAAATTATTACAAACTGCCATGACACGCCTCAACCTGTCGGCACGCGCATATGGTCGTATTCTAAAAGTAGCACGTACCATTGCCGATCTGGACAACAGCGAACACATTACTTCCATCCACCTGGCAGAAGCGATAAGCTATAGAAATCTTGATAGAGAAGACTGGGCCGGCTAGTTTAGCTGCCGGGCTCAGTTTCCTTTGCATGATAAATGACCTGCATCAATGAATCCAGTTCAATGTAATTTGCAAGTATATCCTCTTCTTCATCGGTCATTTCCCAATCTTTATTCTCACTCTTTTTAGAGAAAAGTACATTCAAAATGAATTTATACCACGCATTCATGATTCTTTCAATCTAAGGTTTTCATCAAAAACAGAATAAGAAAAGTTTAGTTCATTAATCTTCCCTATTTTTCTCTTTTTTCGATAGCTTTATCGAACCTTTAGGAGAGAACTCAAATTTTCCTACATACCAATGTCCACCCTCTTCCAACTTCTTTTGATTCATATCTTTGATTAAAACAGAATCTGATTTAAATGCACCACCATTTTCTTCGCCGTCTATATCATTAAAATAGACTTTCTGTTCATTAATTCCACCTATACTCAAGTCTTCGGTCTTGAATTCTCCTTTTTCATCTGTATAAATTGTATCGGCAGGGAAAACGCCATTATTCCAATCTTGCCTTACGATTACCTGAATGTTTTTCAAAGGCTCATCCTTATCCGAAGTCACTGTACCTTTCACTAAGAATTTGCTATAAGGAGTACCATATTCACATCGTATCTCCCAATTCTCATCTTCATTACTGCAAGAAGCGAATCCAAGTAAAACCAACGCTCCGGACAATAACCGATGTACTGTCATTTTCTTTTTCATGTTCATAATCCCTAATAGTTTAAAGTCAGTTTTTATGTTATTTATCTTCTTTAGAAAGTTTTATTTCCATGTTGTATTCATAAGTACCTAAATACCAGTTTCCGTCTCCTTTCTTTATTTGTTTACTTTCCATATCCTTCATACAGACAGAATCCGATTTAAAAGTTCCTCCATTTGCCTCACCATCTATATCATTAAATATCAATTTCTTCGTATCGACCCATCCGTCTCTCATCATCTGTGAAACAAACTCACCTCCAGAATCTGTATAAATAGTATCATTCATCCGGACCAACTCCCCTTCTTCATCATTATAATATGCATTCTCATTTTTTACAATTACCTGAATGTCTTTCAAAGCCTTTCCGTCATCAGATATCACCTTACCTCTTACCCAGAAATCCATAGTAGGAGTTCCATATTCCACTGAGGTTTCAGCACAAGCAGCAAAACCCAATAAAGCCAGCACACCGCATAAGCTCTGCTCCAATACTTTCTTCTGTTTCATCTTCTTCATTCCTTTCTTTTTTATGGTGTTTGCAATCTTTTTAAATGACAGAACAATAAATCTCCATTTTCATCGCGCAGGTGCATGCCATTCCCTTTACAGAAACGAAAATATTTACAATCAGCACATTCATCTTTTTTCATCCATTCTCGGTCACGGTAAGGTTTGAATCTATGATTCCATACTTCCATAAAATCATTCTCATAAATATTTCCCTGGTGATAATCGGCACGAATACTGGGACAAGCAGAAATCGCTCCATCAATAAGAACTGAGCCGACCGATATTCCCGCCCGGCAAGCGAAGAAAGTATCGCGCACTTCAGCCTCATAATTACCTAGAAATCCCTCACAACCGTAACTTACATGGATCCGTCCTTCCTTACGGCTCTTCCTAATAAATTCCATTACTCCTCTGAACTCCTCATTAGACAATTGAAGTTCAGGATCTTTGGCTGCACGCCCTACCGGGAATATAGTAAAAAGCCGCCAACCTTTTACCCCCAAACTTATCAAGAAGTCTTTCAACTCCTCCAAACGCATATAACTATGCTTATTTACACAAGTAACCACATCAAAAACAAAATCAGGAACCTGTACCATCAACTTGATCGCTTCAACAGCCCGTTCAAAACTTTGCGGGTTGCCCCGCATCCAGTTATGATCCGTCGCAAAACCGTCAAGACTGACCGTAGCCGTATGCAATCCGGCATCCAACAGCCCATTCAATCGTTCACGAGTCATATATAGTCCATTAGTTACCATTCCCCAAGGAAACCCTCTTTCATAAATAGCACGCCCACACTCTTCCAGATCCTTCCTCATCAAGGGTTCCCCACCAGTAATAATCACAAAGATTTTATGCGGATCATTTTGAGCTGAGACACTATCCAACACCCGAAGAAAATCTTCCTTCGGCATATCAGGATGACCAGCGATCTTTTTACAATCACTGCCACAATGTCGACAATGCAAATTACAACGAAGAGTACATTCCCAAAATAGTTGCTTCAACTGATGCTCTTCCGTACGCTCATTTTCCAACCGCCGGAATATTTCAAGACCCATCCGACGACGAATAGACAAAGGGGCATTTATATTCATGTGTTTTTCCTTTTTTATATTAAATGCAAAGAAGTGCAAATCACTGCATCACAATATAACATTTTTTGCAATTTCCCAGCTTCCGGCAAAGCCCCCGAATAACAATATCTTATAATAAGTATGGTCTGTCAGAAATTTTAAAGGAGAAATATTTCTGATTATTCCATATACTTACTAAAAATCACTAACTTTGCACGTTACTGGTAGAAATAACAAAAAAAGACATCATACAATGGAAAATAAATTCAAAAGAACCACCGTCACATCCGCTTTGCCTTACGCAAACGGTCCGGTACATATTGGTCATCTGGCAGGTGTATATGTTCCTGCTGATATCTACGTGCGCTATCTCCGCCTGAAGAAAGAAGATGTTCTTTTCATCGGAGGCTCTGACGAACACGGAGTACCTATCACCATTCGTGCAAAGAAAGAAGGTATTACTCCGCAAGATGTGGTGGACCGCTATCATACCTTGATAAAAGAATCATTCAAAGAATTTGGAATTTCATTCGATATATACTCTCGTACTACATCAAAAACACACCACGAACTAGCTTCCGAATTCTTCAAAACCCTGTATGATAAAAGTGAGTTCATTGAAAAGACCTCCATGCAATATTATGACGAAGAAGCCCATCAGTTCCTGGCCGACCGTTATATTATCGGTGAATGTCCTCACTGCCATGCAGAAGGAGCCTACGGTGACCAATGCGAGAAGTGCGGAACATCTCTTTCTCCAACCGACCTGATCAATCCGAAAAGTGCTATCAGTGGCAGCCAACCTGTGATGCGTGAAACTAAACACTGGTATCTGCCATTGGACAAACACGAAGGATGGCTGCGTGAATGGATTCTTGAGAATCATAAAGAATGGCGCCCTAATGTATACGGACAATGTAAAAGCTGGTTGGATATGGGCTTGCAACCTCGTGCGGTAAGCCGTGACTTGGATTGGGGAATCCCTGTTCCTGTAGAAGGTGCTGAAGGAAAAGTACTTTACGTATGGTTTGATGCCCCCATCGGCTATATTTCAAATACAAAAGAATTACTTCCCGACAGTTGGGAAACTTGGTGGAAAGATCCAGAAACCCGTTTGATTCACTTCATCGGAAAAGACAATATTGTATTCCACTGCATTGTTTTCCCTGCTATGCTGAAAGCAGAAGGAAGCTATATCTTACCGGATAACGTACCTAGCAATGAATTCCTGAACCTGGAAGGTGACAAGATTTCCACTTCACGCAACTGGGCAGTATGGTTGCATGAATATTTGCAGGACTTCCCCGGCAAACAGGATGTATTGCGCTATGTATTGACAGCCAATGCCCCCGAGACAAAAGACAACGATTTTACCTGGAAAGATTTTCAAGCACGTAACAACAATGAGTTGGTAGCTGTTTATGGTAACTTTGTAAACCGTGCTTTAGTGCTGACTCATAAATATTTCGATGGGAAAGTTCCAGTTTGCGGTGAATTGACCGATTACGATAAAGAAACATTAAAAGAATTTGCAGACGTAAAGGCAGAAGTAGAAAAACTATTGGATGTATTCAAATTCCGCGATGCACAAAAAGAGGCAATGAACCTGGCACGTATCGGTAATAAATACTTAGCTGATACAGAACCCTGGAAACTGGCAAAGACTGATATGGACCGTGTAGCCACCATTCTTAACATAGCATTGCAACTAGTTGCCAATCTGGCAATTGCTTTCGAACCCTTCCTGCCTTTCAGCAGCGAAAAGCTCCGCCAAATGCTGAATATGGAAACATTTGAATGGGACCAACTGGGACGTACCGATCTGCTGGCAGAAGGGCATCAATTGAATAAAGCAGAACTGTTGTTCGAAAAGATCGAAGATGAAACCATTCAAGCACAAGTAGACAAACTGTTGGCTACCAAAAAAGCAAACGAGGCTGCCAGCTATAAAGCTAACCCGATAAAACCGATAATTGCTTTCGAAGAATTTGAAAAGTTAGATATCCGTGTAGGTACCGTATTAGAATGTGAAGTAGTGCCTAAAATGAAAAAACTGCTGAAATTCAAGATTGCTGACGGACTGGAGAACCGTACCATCGTCAGCGGTATCGCGCAACATTATAAACCGGAAGAACTGATAGGCAAACAAGTTTTATTCATTGCCAACCTTGCTCCGCGCCAATTCAAGAATGGACTGGTGAGCGAAGGCATGATTCTAAGTGCTGAAAACTTTGACGGCACCTTAGCAGTGACCTCATTATTAAGAGAGGTAAAGCCGGGCAGTGAAGTGAAATAATATACACCCAAATACAGAAAAGGCTGAAAGCAACTGAAACGTCTGCTTTCAGCCTGACTATTTTATAATCTATCTATAAAAATGGCAGAACAATCCTTGAAAGAAAAAACAGCAAAAGGCCTCTTCTGGGGTGGACTAAGCAACGGAGTACAGCAGCTGCTGAATCTTTTTTTCGGGATATTCCTATCACGCATTCTGAATGCCGAAGATTATGGCATGGTGGGAATGCTATCCATCTTCTCTCTTATTGCAGGTTCCTTACAGGAAAGTGGGTTCACGGCAGCCCTAGCTAACAAACGGGAGATCTCCCACAAAGACTATAATGCCGTATTCTGGTTCAGTACCGGACTAAGTGCCTGTCTCTACCTCATTTTGTTCCTTTGCGCCCCACTCATTGCCGAATTCTATCATACTCCCGAACTGACAGCTTTGGCACGATACACTTTCCTCGGTTTCTTTGTAGCCAGTTTGGGTATTGCCCACAGTGCTTACCTGTTCCGCAACTTAATGGTCAAGCAAAAGGCAATGGCGGTCACTATCGGATTAACTGCCTCAGGAACTATCGGTATAACTATGGCCTGCTTGGGATTTGCCTATTGGGGCATAGCCACACAAAGCATTGTTTATGTAGGAACTATTAATATCTGTTATTGGTGCTTCTCACCCTGGCGACCTACACTTACTTTCGATTTCAAGCCTTTAAAAGGGATGCTTTCTTTCAGCAGCAAATTAGTAGTAACCAATATATTCAACCACATCAATAATAATATCTTTACCGTTATTCTTGGTAAATTCTATTCGGGACAAGAAGTAGGCTATTTTACTCAAGCTAATAAATGGAATTATATGGGACATTCATTAATTTCAGGAACAGTCAACAGTGTGGCCCAACCTGTACTTTCCAGTTTATCGGATGAAAGGGAACGCCAACAACGCGCTTTCCGGAAGATGCTCCGCTTCACTGCCTTTATTTCTTTCCCGGCTATGTTAGGATTATCATTAATCGCACCCGAACTGATTATGCTGACTATTACGGACAAATGGTTGCCCAGTGCCTCCATCCTACAGTTGCTCTGCATCGGTGGCGCATTCATCCCCATAACCAATTTGTATTCCAACCTAGTTATCAGCAAAGGAAAATCGGATATCTACATGTGGAATACCATCAGTTTAGGCATTATCCAGTTAACAACCATGCTCCTGCTTTATCCATACGGTGTACATACCATGATTATAGTGTATGTATCCATCAATATCTGCTGGCTGTTTGTATGGCACTATTTTGTATGGCAACAAATACGGCTCAACTTGTTCGCAGCACTGAAAGACATCCTTCCGTTTGCCTTCATAGCTACTGCGGTAATGGCAGCTACCTATTATGTCACTATCGGCTTTGCCAATCTGTATTTATTAATGGCAAGCAAGATTATCATAGCCGGCACACTCTACACAGCCATCCTGTGGTTGAGCGGCTCTGTCACTTTTAAAGAGAGTTTACACTATATAATCAAGAAATAATGGCTGCTACACGTCACTCCGGATTAGAATGTTTACGAATTATCAGTATCATACTGATTGTATCCATGCATATTCTAGGGAATACCTTCCACACCAGTAATTTGCTGAACAAAGAATTCATACTATTTGTCAATACATTGGGAAACACAGGAGTAACTTTATTCATTCTGATCTCAGGCTATTTCGGAATCCGTTTCAATACACATAAATTTTTCAAGATGCTGGTTGTCGTATGGTTTTATTCCATCGTTTCTTATCTGATCGAAACAATATGGCTTCACACTCCGCATACCTGGACAGGACTAGCCTCCTCATTGATACCGATACTTAGCAAAAAATACTGGTTTATGACCTGCTATGTAGTGCTTTATTGTTTCTCACCCTATTTAAACCGACTGGTTCAAAACCTCTCACAAAAAAGTTATGAACAACTACTGTTACTATGGGGATTCTTTTTTATATTTGCCCCGACAATCCTGTTTTTTGAAATTCAAAATGACACAGGTAAGGGAATTATCAATGTCACACTAGCTTATCTCATAGGACAATATCTGAAGGTCTATGGTCTTCCGAAAAACATGAAACGACATAGCTGGGATATTTTATCAGGGAGCCTTGCCGGTATTTTTATACTGAATTCCCTGCTTACAGCAATGAGTGGAAATATCATACTGAGATTCGCCCGAGATAATAATCTACTGATTATCATCGCCTCTATCATGGTTTTCTACCAGTTCACCCGATGGCATTTTTCATCCCGCATCATCAATTACCTAGCAGGATACGTTTTTGCCTTATATATGCTTCAAGGACTTCTTATCCACTGTTTACAACCCTGGTATACCCCTTATGCAAACAGCAATCTACTTGTTCTGTATTTTATGGGAACACTTGTTTCTATCTGTCTGACAACACTTGTTATAGAATGGAGCAGACGGCTGCTATTAGGAAAAATAGAAAACAAATTAGCAGATGCAATGGAAAGAAGAGGAGCAAAAATTAAAATGTTTACAGATAATCATTAAAACAATTATTTATTTCCGCAACTCATAATTTCAAAATCTCCAATGGAGTCCCTCCTATCTGAGCTGCCATATCCGAAAATGAACTCTGAAAAGAACCATATATTTTTTGTGTACGGGCCAATGTGTACATATCCGTGATACCCTCCCTTATTCCCTCCAAAGATCCACGGTCTGCCTTTTTTCCGGAACAGAATATCCGGTCACCATAACGCTCTTTCATCTCCCGCTTCACCTCTTCCGAATCTGTAGCCAAATAGATAGCCACCTTATCGTCCTCTTTTATCTCCTCATCCAGTTTCTGATAGAATAACTCGATAGGGCTTTGCCGGATAGAAGCCAGATTATCTGTACGACGGATATGCATACCAATCATGGTATCCGAAAAATTCCGACAACGGTTTTCCACCTCTTCCATAACCTCTTCTACCGGAACAAATAACCGACTGATCCATACATAATCATAAGGTTGAAAAGCGGTATATGATGCCATATAAACACAGCTACCTTCTTTAACCCACCGTTCAAAATCAAAATGCCGATTACATAAAGGAGTAATAGAACGCTCGTACAGGCAAGACTTGAAAAACAGTTTCTGAAACAAAAGCGGGAAATGAAAATTCCTGGAACGAGGTCTGTCCAACAATGCATAATCCAACTGCGAAGCATCCCGCAAACAGGCAATCTTCCTGTCCACAGGTTTGAACAATTGGCTAAACGGTGCATTTAGCGCCCAATCCTGAAACCAAACGATACTTAAATCACTATCACTCTTCGCTGCCAGTGTCACGGCCGAAGCCACCGCACGCATACGGTTAGCCAGTCCTCCTACCGGTACAAATGTAATTTTACCCATTCTCATTAAATTTTAAGGCAAATATAAACAACATCGCTTATAAATGCTAATTAATTACTACTTTTGCATAGTCCCCCGATAAACAAAAGAAATGAGAAAAAATATCGCAATCGTATTAGCAGGAGGTATAGGCAGCCGCTTAGGTCTGTCCACTCCCAAGCAATTTTTTAAAGTAGCGGGCAAAATGGTAGTCGAGCATACAATAGATGCTTTCGAAAGCAATCCGCACATCGATGAAATTGCCATTGTTTCCAATCCTTTTTATATTGCTGACTTTGAGTCCATCATTATCAAGAATGGATGGAAAAAAGTGAAGAAGATTCTGAAAGGCGGTCAGGAAAGATTTCATTCCAGCCTTTCGGCTATCAAAGCTTACGAAGGCAGCGATGTCAACCTGATTTTCCATGATGCTGTACGTCCATTGGTCAGCCAACGTATTCTAAATGATGTCATCAAAGCATTGGAAACATATGCAGCTATTGATGTCGCCATGCCTGCCACTGACACCATTATCGAAGTAGATGGAGATTTCATTCATCAGATTCCCGACCGGTCCAAACTAAAACGGGGGCAGACTCCACAAGCTTTTCATTTGGAAACCATCAGCCACGCTTATGAAATCGCCTTGAAAGACGAACATTTCAAAGTTACCGATGACTGTGGGGTTGTTGTAAAATATTTACCCGATGTACCTGTATATGTAGTTACAGGCGAGGAAAGCAACATGAAGCTGACCTATAAAGAAGATACCTACCTATTGGACAAATTCTTCCAGTTACGTAAAAGTGAGCTGAATGAAATTCCATTGAATGAAAGCCAACTGAAAGACAAAGTAGCCGTCATCTTCGGTGGAAGCTATGGAATAGGAGAACATACAGCCCGTATGCTACAGGAGAAACAAGCAAAAGTATTCTGTTTTTCCCGAAGCATGAACGGTGTGGATGTAGGCAAAAAGGAACAAGTGGCCGATGCTCTAAAAAAAGTATTCTTACAAACCCACAGAATAGACTATATCATCAACACGGCTGGCGTCCTCAACAAAGAGCCTTTGATGAGTTCGGACTATCAAACGATATACAATGCGGTGAGCACCAACTATATGGGAACTATCAACGTAGCGATGGAGGCGTACGCCTATTTAAAAGAAAGCAAAGGGAAATTAGTTTTCTTCACCTCCAGTTCCTATACTCGCGGCAGAGCTTTCTACAGCATCTATTCCTCTACGAAAGCGGCCATTGTAAACTTTGTACAAGCTATCGCACAAGAATGGGAACCGTTTGGCATTGCTGTTAATTGCATCAACCCCGAACGTACCAAAACTCCCATGCGCGTAAAAAACTTCGGAACAGAACCTGAGAACACCCTATTATCAGCAGAAAAGGTCGCAATTGCCACCATACAGTCATTGGTTTCCGAATTTACAGGACAAGTAATTGATGTAAAAAGAAATAAAGTATGAAAAATGAATTTCTATCTACCTATGTAGCCAATAACCTGCGAGCCTGCCAACTGAAGCAACTCTCCATATTAGAAGAAATGGACCGTATTTGCCAAAAGCACCACCTGACCTACTGGCTGGACGGAGGTACATTATTGGGAGCCGTGCGCCACGGAGGATTCATCCCTTGGGATGATGATATAGATATAGGAATGCCATTGGCCGATATGCAAAAATTCATAGAAGTAGCTCCTGACGAACTATCCGAAGGGTTATTCCTCCAAACCCCACAAAGTGATCCTTCAAGCAAGGAACCGATTATAAAAGTGAGGGACTTGAACTCTCTGTATGTAGAATTCGGCGATAATTTTAATGCGGATTATCAAAAGGGGCTTTTTGTAGATATATTCCCATTTATTGATTACCCCAGCATACCCAAATCATGGGTAAAGAAGCTAACCAAAGGAATCTCCAAAAGCTATTCCATTCTGCATACGCAACATTATTATTCTCTACGTGCCTTCGCAGAATTCTTTTACTTCGGCACAAAATACTGGCTGTTCAAAGGAATATGGAATCTGCTTGGTCTGCTCTACAAAAAAGATACTTATCTTTCCAATGTTCTGATAAACAATGGATACGGTATCATGCACCGCAAAGACTCTGTATTTCCCATATCAGAAATAATTTTTGAAGGGAAACCATTCAAGGCACCTGCCAACCCAGATGCTTACCTGAAAGATTTATATAAGAATTACATGGACATTCCTCCCAAAGACAAACAGAAAATCCATGCCATTTATATTCACCCCGAATTGATAAAGAAACCATGAAACCGTTCCTTGTAGATGTACCCGTACTCATTTTGTTCTTCAACCGCCCGCAACAACTATCACAAGTGTTTGAACAAGTCAGGAATGCCCGTCCCTCCAAGCTTTTCCTCTATCAGGACGGACCACGTGGCGAACACGACCTGCCCGGTATAAAAGCATGTCGTGAAGTGACAGATCAGATAGACTGGGATTGCAAAGTCCATCGCATGTATCAGGAGAAGAACTATGGTTGCGACCCATCGGAATACATCTCACAAAAATGGGCTTTTTCTATGGTTGACAAATGTATCGTATTGGAAGATGACGATGTGCCTTCCGTTTCTTTTTTCACATTCTGTAAAGAAATGTTAGACAAATACGAGCAAGACACCCGTATCACCATGATTGCAGGTTTCAATAACGAAGAGATTACTCCGGATGTACCATACGATTATTTCTTTGCCTCCACCTTCTCGATTTGGGGATGGGCCAGTTGGAAAAGGGTCATCGACCAATGGGACGAGCATTATACTTTTCTAGAGGATAAGTTCAATATGCAACAACTGGAGCAGCTCATTAAAGAACGGAAATTCCGCAAAGACTTTATCTACATGTGCCATCGCCATAAAGAAAACAACAAAGCCTATTATGAAACCATCTTCCACGCTTCCATGCTTTTCAACTCGGGACTGGCTATCGTACCTACCCGCAACATGATTAACAATTTGGGAGTCACAGCAGATTCCACCCATTTTGCCGGTTCTGTTCATACACTGCCCAAAGGATACCGCCGCATCTTCACCATGAAACGGTATGAAGTAGAATTTCCTCTCAAGCATCCCCGTTATGTCATTGAGAATGTAGCTTATAAAAAAGCCGTCTACCGCATCATGGGGTGGGGACATCCCTGGATTAAGATAGGACGTTCTTTCGAAGAATTATTTCTGAACCTGCGATACGGCAATTTTTCCATCATTACTAAAGCAATAAAAAACAGAATTAACAAATGGCTGAAAAGAGACCAACACCGGTAAAACCACTCACTATTTATTTTTATCACACCCGGTTAACCCGTGAAAGTTACGAGGAATGGAAAGATTATAAGTTTCCGGGACACATTCTCTACGGACTTCCTTTGCTGGAAAAATATGGCATCCGGTCGGTAATGCATAAATACAAAGCTTTCCCCGGCCGTCTAAGACTGATGCTCTATGCCACTAAAGAGATTCTGTGCTGCAAAGAGCCATACGAAGTACTCTACGGTACATCTTTCCGTGGACTGGAGCTAATTATCCTGCTCAGAGCATTAGGATTCTACCGCAAACCCATCGTCATTTGGCATCACACTGCCTTAAAAACTTCATCCGGAAAAATAAGAGAACATATCTCACGTTTCTTTTATAAAGGCATTGACCATATGTTCCTATTCAGTAAAAAATTGATTAAAGACTCATTAGCGACCGGGAAAGCTCCCGAAGAAAAGCTTCAGCTTATCCATTGGGGACCGGATCTCGCTTTCTATGACCATATTCTACAAGTAATGCCAGATCGGAAACCAGAAGGCTTTATCTCCACCGGGAAAGAAAACCGGGATGTAAACACTATGCTGCAAGCTTTCTGCGCCACCGAACAACAACTGGACTTGTACATCGCCCCCACCAATGGAAGTGTAAACTACCAACAGATTATTGAAAGCTTTTGTCTACCCGATTCTGTACAAGTACACTATACGGACGGTGTCATCCCATACTTATTGGCACAGAAAGTGGCACGAAAAAGCTGTGTTGTCATCTGCTGTATGGATTTTCCTTATACCGTAGGCCTTACCACATTGGTAGAAGCCTTTGCATTAGGCATCCCTGTCATTTGCTCACGTAATCCCAATTTTGAAATGGATATAGACAAAGAAGAAATAGGAATTACCGTAGCCTATAATGACGTGGAAGGCTGGATCAACGCCATTCATCGCATAGCCGACCATCCCGAAGAAGCCCAAAAGATGGGCGCCAACGCCCGAAAGTTGGCAGAAAAACGTTTCAATTTGGAAATCTTTTCCCATGAAATAGCAGAAAGCTTACTGGAAATATCTAAGATGTCCTCTAAAAAACGTACATTTGCATAAACTTTTATGCACATGAGAGTACTTATCATCAATACGTCTGAGCGAATAGGTGGAGCCGCCATTGCAGCCAACCGCCTCATGGAGGCTTTAAAAAACAACGGAATAAAGGCAAAAATGCTTGTACGTGACAAGCAGACCGACCAGATAAGTGTCGTTGAACTAAAGAAATCATGGTGGAAAGTATGGCAATTCATCTGGGAACGTGTCGTTATCTGGCAAGCCAACCACTTCAAGAAACATAACTTGTTTGCCGTTGACATAGCCAATACCGGCACCAATATCACAGTATTGCCCGAATTTACCCAGGCCGACGTCATTCATCTGCACTGGATTAACCAAGGTATGTTGTCACTGACAGATATCCGGCGTATCATCCAATCCGGCAAACCCATCGTTTGGACAATGCATGATATGTGGCCTTTTACCGGTATCTGCCATTATGCAGGAGATTGCGATAAATATGCCACACAATGCCACAACTGTCCGCAACTTTACAAAGGAAGCAGAAAAGACATAGCCTACCGTACTTTCCAGAAAAAGAAAAAACTGTTTGAAGGAGCACAAATCACCTTTGTAGCTTGTAGCCGCTGGTTAGAATCATTGGCTAAGAAAAGTGATCTGATTAAAGGTCAGACCATTACCAATATTCCCAATGCAATCAACACCAACCTGTTCAAACCTCGTGATAAAAAACAGGCCAGAGAAAAATGCCATCTTCCGCAAGACAAGAAGTTATTGCTTTTCGGCTCCGTAAAAATTACAGACAAGAGAAAAGGAATAGACTATCTGGTATCAGCTTGCAAACAAATTGCTTCCTCATATCCTGATTTTAGTAAAGAATTAGGTGTAGTGGTTTTTGGTAACCAAGCCGAACAATACACTTCCCTGTTTCCCTTCCCTATCTATCCGATGAATTATGTCAGCAACGAGAAGGAACTGGTAGATATCTACAATGCAGTCGACTTATACGTCACACCTTCTTTACAAGACAATCTACCCAATACCATCGTAGAAGCAATGGCCTGTGGTATTCCGTGTATAGGGTTCAATGTAGGAGGTATTCCACAAATGATTGACCACCTGCACAACGGTTATGTTGCCGAATATCAGTCTTCCAAGGATCTGGCAAACGGCATTCACTGGGCATTGACCGAAGGAGAATATGAAAGTCTGAGTGAGGAAGCCTGCCGTAAGGCAGTATCCAGTTATTCGGAAAGTACCATTGCCAAGAAATATGTTGAAATCTATAACAAGATTACAGGGAATCATGCATAACCATCATCCTCATCCCAAGTTTTCTATTATTACCGTCACCTACAATGCAGCAAAAGTGTTGGAGGATACTATACAAAGTATTGTTACACAAACTTATAAGAATCTGGAGTATATTATTGTGGACGGGGGATCAACAGATGAAACACTGGATATCATTCACAAATACCAGGAACATATCACCACTGTTATCAGTGAGCCCGACCAAGGTTTATACGATGCCATGAACAAAGGAATAAAATTGGCAACCGGAGATTATCTTTGTTTCTTGAATGCCGGTGATGGCCTGCACGAGGATGATACTTTGCTGCAAATGGTACATTCCATCAATGGAACAGCCCTGCCGGGAGTGCTATATGGAGAAACAGAAATAGTGGACAGTCAAGGGCATTTTTTATACATGCGCCACCTGTCTGCACCCGCAACGCTTACCTGGAAAAGCTTCAAGCAAGGAATGTTGGTTTGCCATCAAGCCTTTTTCGCCCGCCGTGATCTGGTAGAGCCATACGACCTGCAATATCGGTTCTCGGCAGATTTTGACTGGTGTATCCGTATCATGAAGAAAGCGGATGTACTCCATAATACCCATCTTACTCTTATTGATTACCTGAATGAAGGAATGACCACCCGTAACCATAAAGCCTCCTTGAAAGAACGCTTCCGTATTATGAGCCGTCACTATGGATGGGCAAGCACAGTGACACACCACTTATGGTTCGTTCTGCGCCTGCTCTACAAATAATCCGGAAGTCTGACTAATAACGGGACTCAATCAATTTTCCTACGGGCCTTTCTGACCTGCAAGAACAAGAACAAGACCAACACACAGGCCAATACACCCAATGCCACAAAAGCCACCGTTTCCGTAACATGCAGCGATTTCGGGTCGAACTTAAATTCCACTACATGCTTTCCGGCCGGCACATTCATTGCCCGAAGAATATAATCCGCTCTTCCGTGCGGCGCTTCCACACCATCAATATATGCCTGCCAACCGGGATAGTAAATTTCCGAGAAAACCACTGTTCCTCCAGTTTTGGAATTAACCTCATATTTCAAGTCATTAGGTTCGTACGCAGTCAGTTTGATTGTACTCAGTGTATCTGTTTCAGCTGCCGATTTTACCTCCGCACTGAATTTTTTATCTACGACAGCCGTTTTTGCCGGGTCTATCCGATGCAAAGCGTCTATCTCTTCATTGGCATTGTCCACATACTGCACCTCGTTTACAAACCAAGCATTGCCCAGCGTATGAGGATTCCGTATTGGGACGGTCTTTCCACCTTGCAGCGGAAAAATAAAGTAACGGGTATTCAGCATATTCAACACAGGAAATCCGGACGGAGCCACCTTCTGCATATCACCTCCCGCCTCCGAAACAGCCTTGAACACGCCATTCATCTCGGTACTGATATGCTCCTCTATCATTTCCTGATAGCGGCGCAGTTTGGCGGCATGATATCCACCGATGCTCTTATGCCAATAAGAAGTCGTATTTTCATTAAACGTATTGCCGGCTAGGTTCAGCACCCGGAAATCCAACGTTTTATCGGCCAATATTGCCTTATCCGTTTCGGTCGGTTTAAAGGAATTATCCTGTTGTACCTTTTCCACAAACTGGTCATCATACAAATAACGTTTGTTCACACTCCACATATCTGCCAGACAGAGGACAGCCAATGCCAGAATCGTCACCTTCGCTTTCAGCTTGCCCATGCCATATAACCAAAGAACTGCCGTACCTATCATAATAATAAAGAAGCTGCGCCATGCATCCGAAGTAAAGACACTCCGACGGATTTCTTCTAGATTAGCAAGTAACGGAGCCAGCTGATCTGCCGGAATACCCTGCAATGCCTGCATTTCCATGCTTGAAACATACGACGGGAAAAAGAAACCGGGAGCCAATGCAAACAATAAAGCGATACCACCTGTCAATCCCAGACTGATATAAAACGACCGGGCCCGTTCCTTAACCAACTGAGGACGTGCCATTACCTCCTTTAAAGCAAGGACAGCCAACAGAGGTATGGTAAACTCAGCAATGACCAAAATGGAAGAAACCGCACGGAATTTATCGTACATCGGGATATAATCCAAAAAGAAATCAGTGAATCCCATAAAATTCTTTCCCCATGACAGCAGGACAGACAAAACAGTAGCACTCAAAAGCGCCCATTTCATAGGACCTTTCACTATAAACAGTCCAAGAATAAACAGAAACATTACAAACGCCCCCACGTATACAGGACCGGATGTACCGGGTTGCTCGCCCCAATACTGGCCTATCTGGCTATAGATGCTATTATACATAGGATTCGCCTTTTCCATCGCCTTTTCGTTAGCTGCTAAAGGTACGGAAGCGCCACCTTTCACATTAGGAACAAGCAAAGAGAAAGTCTCACCGATACCGTAACTCCACTGAGTGATATAATCTCGTTCCAGACCACTTTTAGTCTGATTATGACTATCCGGTTTCACCAGCTCACTCTTTCCACGCATCGTTTCCTTACTATACTCATACGTATGATATAAGTTGGATAGATTTATGCAAACTCCCAAAATACCGGCCATCAACAACACCCCAGTTGCTTTCAGAAATTGCGGCATTTCCTTCTTCTGCCAAGCATCCACTCCAAACGCAACCGCCATAAAGAGCATGACAAATAGAAAATAATAACTCATCTGCACATGGTTCGACACTATCTGCAAAGCAACAAAAACCGCTGTCAGCAAACCGCCTGACAAGTATTTTCCTCTATAAGCCAATACCATACCGGCTATAGTGGGTGGAATATAGGCCAAGGTTACAAATTTCCAGATGTGTCCGGCAGCTATAATGATGAAAAAATAAGAAGAAAACGCCCACAACACAGCCCCCAATGAAGCCAGCCAGACCGAGAAATCGAATGCACGCAATAATATATAAAAGCCCAACAGCATGACAAATACATACCACACATAATTCGGGAGATACAAATGATACAACTTCTCCACTCCCTTCAGGGTATCCGTAGAATCATAACTGGGTGCCATCTGATAAGTAGGCATACCACCAAAAATCGAATTAGTCCAGCGCGTACGCTCTCCCGTACGTTCCAGATATTCTTTCGCTTCTTCACCAGCACCAATGCCCGCCACAGAGTCATGTTGTGAAAGGATACGCCCTTCTGTCACTGCCGGGAAAAAATAGACGAATGAGATGACAGCAAAGAGGATAATCACTACTATATCAGGTAGTATTCTTTTAAATAAGTTCATAAGTATATCTGTTTATTAACGTTGCAAAGATACGATATACTCTGATAAAATGCGTACATTTGCAGCCATAAATAAAGTTGAATTATGAAAATAGGAATTATAACAGCCATGAGTTCCGAGCAGAAACAAGTAACGCAACTGCTCGAAAACAAGAAAGAATACACCGAAGGTCCTTTCCAATATACTGAAGGCAGCATTAGAAATAATACCATTATCCTGATGAAATGCGGAATAGGTAAAGTGAACGCTGCTGCCGGTACTGTAGAACTGATCCGTACCTTCCAGCCCGACTGTGTCATCAGCACCGGTGTAGCAGGAGGTATAGACAGCTGCCTGAAAATAATGGATGTTGTGGTGAGCCGACAAATTGTATATCATGATGTATGGTGTGGAGAAGGCAATGTGTATGGACAGATACAAGGACTTCCCGCCCGATTCGAAGGTAATGCTACATTGTTTGATTGCGCCATGTCACTGGATACTCCGACCGCCATTCATGGAGGCCTGATATGCAGTGGAGACAAATTTATCACCGACCGTTCCGAACTTAACGACATTAAAGAAAAGTTCCACGAAGGGCTGGCAGTAGATATGGAATCGGGAGCCATCGCCCAAATCTGTTATATATATAAGGTACCGTTCATCAGTTTCCGTATCATCAGCGATACACCGGGAGCCGACAACCATTGGGAACAATACACAAATTTTTGGGAGACTATAGCCGACCGTTCCTTCGAGGTCACTCATACCTTCCTTTCCTCATTACCAGCTAATTTATAAAAACGAATAATATGAAAACAATACCCAGTTTTACCATTGATCATATCCGCTTGCTTCGCGGTATCTATGTATCCAGAAAAGACGAAATGGGCAGTGAAACGGTCACCACCTTTGACATCCGCATGAAAGAACCTAACCGGGAACCTGCTTTGGGACAAGGAGCCTTGCATACTATAGAGCATCTAGCTGCCACCTACCTACGTAACCACCCTATATGGTCTGACAAAATTGTCTACTGGGGACCGATGGGATGCCTCACTGGCAACTACCTGTTGATGAAAGGCGATTTAAAATCAGAAGATATTGTAGAACTGATGCAGGAAACGTTCCGCTTTATAGCCAATTTTGAAGGCGAAGTTCCGGGAGCCGCCCCTAAAGATTGCGGTAACTACTTGCTTCATGACCTGCCTATGGCCAAATGGGAGTCGGCCAAATATCTGCATGAAGTATTGGAACACATGACAAAAGATAATCTGTATTATCCTACTAAAGAGTAATTCTCTACAACAGAACAGTAGAAACGTAATAACAGAAAATAGAAAAGCCGCTCTCTGAAAAGAAAGCGGCTTTTCTTTAAGTCCTTTTCAATAAAGATTGAATTACTTACGTAATCCTAATGCTTTAACAATAGCACGATATCTTTCGATATCACGATTCTTCAGGTAGTTCAACAACGCACGGCGTTTACCTACCAAAGTTGTCAAAGCTCTTTCAGTGCTATAATCTTTTCTGTTGAGCTTCAGGTGCTCAGTCAGGTGAGAAATACGGTATGAAAACAAAGCTATCTGCGCTTCAGCTGAGCCAGTATCAGTGTTAGACTTTCCGTACTTTTCAAAGATTTCTTGTTTTTTAGCTGCATCTAAATACATAATTCTTAGATTTTTTGATATATAAAATTTTCATTTAGCGGGTGCAAAGATAGACATTATCTTTTATATCACAATGAATTAGAGCGATTTATTTTTTAAATAATCTTCTATCTCTTTTACTGTCGCATCTTTCAGCAACACCTTTTTGTCCTTATCCAACAGATAAAGAGCAGGCATCGCTTTCAAATCATAGCATTCTTCGGTCAGTACCGTCAATTCTTTATCATAGCTGTTGATCCATCCATCAGGAATTTCATTCTGGTGTTTCGTCCATACTTCACGGTCTTCATCGGGATAGAAAGCAAGAATTTTCACTTGTTTCATGATGTGGGGACTGTTCAATACAGCAGAGGTCTTCATTGTCGCCAGTGTTTCGGCACAACCATGACAATCCGGATTATAGAATAACAATAAAGTGTAAGGAGTGCAGATATCACGCATACGTTTCTGCATTCCCGAAGGCAAGGTATAAATAAAATCAGCGGCAATACTGCCCACCTTGTTCATACCAATCAATTTCAAATCATGTTGGGCACGGCTCCGAGCAGCCTCATCGGTCAGCGAAGAAGCAGACAGGAAACGGCAGACAGGCTCATAAAGCTCCTCATTCCGAAGGGGAGAATTCGGATCAAACAAGTATCTGCGGAAAATTTCCACAAAATAACCAAACATTTTTTTCTCCTGCGAAGCCTGCTGCATAATCCGGATTAAACAACTGTCCGACAGGGAAGATGGCACACGGTTCAATAAGTCCATGTAATCTACCAAAGCTTGTTCTGTGATATCCGGTACATGAATATAAGCGGTATCCTTAAAATTAAAATGATCCCAGTAATGCTGTACCATAAAGTTCAGCCGGTCTTCCGGGGATTGCAACATAATAGGGACCTCCGGCAAAGTGAAAGTCAACGATTTATTATCATCATTCACAGATAGAGATTTTTGTTTTTTGCCATCACAAGCGATAAGCAAAAAACAGCACAAGACTCCGATCCATATATCAGTTTTTCTCATACGCTTTTAATTAGGCATTGCACCTTTTACAAAAGTAGAAGGAATTCTCTGAAAAGCCAAATTACTTCGAAATTACTTTACTCAGCCAGCCACTCATGAAATCCATTGTGAGGGGTATAATGTAATACATATTCCGTTTTGCTGTAGCTGATAATATTTTCGTGCGAAATCCGGCTTACATCCACTTCTGCTTTTGCCAGCCACAAAGTATCCTCCATGACATAACACCCTAAGGACACTCTCAGCATCATCTGGCTCAGGTAGAAAGCAGACTGTTCATAAGCATACCACTTTCCATCCTGTTCCCAATAGATATATATCAAGTCGGAATTGCTCAGCTCCCTTTCTAATATGGTCACTACCTCTCACATAGGAGTTGGCGGTAATCGTTTTTAATCAATATCATCTCAGTGTCTGAACACAGGGCAACAAACCACGGACCGTTCAGCAGTTTGTTCAGGTCTACTTCTACCTTGTCTAACATAACACCGTAGAAAAAACATGCCTCTTTCAGTTTCAAGGCCGCCTCACTAAGTTTGCTTAAGGATTTGGCGGAACGATGGTAAGCATACCAGCGCCCTTCCTCTTCATACAGATAAACTTCCGATTTACTACATGATTCTTTGTCCATTATTTCCAGTAGGTTGTTCATACTATTTAACATCTTTTACACAACGAACTTTTAGATCAGCATCAGTAGCATGGACAGTTACATTGGTTCCTTGGAACCAAAAACCATAAGAAGACCTATAAGCACCATTTGCTTTACTTCCTGAATAGTCCGTGCGGCAGGTAACATAACCACTCAACAGATTGTTTGCGCTCATCAGACCCAGTTCTTTCTGATTAGGCATTCGCCAAATTCCTTTATCAGTTTTTCCGCTATCCTCATAATAGTATTTACAAGGATCATATTCCGGTCTTTTCTTATTCTTAATCGTATAATAATTATTATTCCATCCACCATCCACCATCTTTTGTTTTAGATAGTCTTTAGACACTTGTATCCGTGAAGACAATCCATTGATTTCATCACGCTCCAAATGGATATCTATAGTTTCTGTAGTCCCTTTGGTTGCAGTCAAACCTGTCAATGTAAATATATTGTCACTATACTGATAGAATTTATTCGCTTCGTACAGTCCGTCGTCTGATGCCAACGTACGCACACAGCGAACCAAATTCGCATGTTGCCAACCGGTATTAACCTCTTTATTACTTGTGGACAACCCTTCTTCAGCCCAAAAAATGCTATTGGTACCGGTAGAAGCCGTGAAATAGTGATATTTAGCATTCTCTTTGTCATTATCATTGAGCGTGCTCATTTTAGCCCTAAACAAGCGGGCGTCCGGGTCAACGCTATTCAATGCACCCTCGCCATACCACAATCCGCGATACTGATCAACAGAGGCCATATACCATTTTACCTCATTAGCTTCAATCGTGCCGTTTCCATTCAAATCCCGGTTACGGCTCATACATGCCCGTATCGCCTGTTGGTACATGGGTTGCCTCCCGTCTGCCGGTACAATCATATTAGTGTCCGGATACCATGATTTTTCCTTGTTGCTTTGTACGGCACTGTTACGGGCATTCCAAGCATTAGGATTCTTGTGCTCACCCAAATTATTCTTATTCAAATAATAAGCAGTAGACAATTCTTCCTCGGTTATATTCTCCGTTCCATAAGGATAACCATTGAAACCGAAATGATAGAACGTAGTAATGGAACGCTGAGAAAGACTGTAACGCACTTTTGCATAAAGACTCTTCCTGTCCGTGCTCACCGACAACTGATTGGCAATAAGTATGGTACGAGGCGCACAATTGGAATAGACAGTCCATGATTTCCCTTTATAATAGTTTTCGTCCACGAAACAGGTGTAATAAGCGTATCCATCATTTGAGAATACTTCATCTTGATTGCTATCCGCATTTTCGTATAATGCCTTCAACATAAAGAACACATTAACCCAAGATGCGCCATATTTATTTGCATACTCATTATTGTCACCCGGATATTTGGCAACGGTGGTTAAACTCTGTCCTGAAATTCTGTTTTTAGAAACATTGCGTACAAAACGCAGCCATCCATAATCATCCTCTCCATTAAAAAGGCTCTGCCCGCTTATCGGACGGATTGTTCCTCCATCAAACGTAGCCAATTGTACATCACCTTCGGCATTAAAGATTCCCCCATCGGTAACATACAAATTCTCCGTATAACCGAAAGGTGTTGAGATTCTTACTATATATCCTTTTCCCGCCTCTTTCAGCGTCTTTATATTTTCCCGAGAGAATGTCAGCACTCTGGCCTCATAATGAGCGTCCAAATCAAAAGACTCTCCTCCTTCACTGTCAATCACCAATCCTTCCACATAGGGGTTGTCTCCCTCGACTTCCGCTTCCACTTTGATATCCTCGACACCGTTTACTTTCACCTTATATTTATAAGAGTAATTCCGGCGTATATTGAAGTCTTCAAGACTTCCGGTATTACTGAAGTTGCCAAAATGGATAGTATACGAAACCTCCCCGATAGTGGTGCCTTTCTTATAATTTCCACGAATCACGATATAGGAAGAATTATCCGGTGCATTATCGAACGATTTCACGTCATCCGTATAGGTATTCGTTTCACGATCCTTCCACATCTTTATCTCACCTCCCCGATAGGAACGGATATTCTCGGGAAGATAAAAAGTTAACGTTTCCCCGGCCATACCAGAATAAGATGACTCGACATCTGCGGTAGTAGCGTCAGCTGTACCATTCACCAACTTTCCACCGACAGCCACATTATGCAATTCATACGTACTGGGAGTGAAAGTTACTCCGTTACCGGCCTCAATGGTAAATGTATTCTTCGCCAATATTCTGTACAGTCTTATAACGTTGCTTTCGCTTATAACACCGGCTCCATTGGTTCCGGCAGTAATTGTAACAGCCTTGCCCCCATTCAGATAACCGGACATCATGAACTGTCCGTCGGTAGGATTAGGGGAAATAATGTGGCTGGCATTACCATACTGGCGTTTAAAGTCTATTGCAAGGAACTCGTCTCTTGTCAATGAGGAACCTGCCACATCCGCTTCATCAATTCCCGTCAATTTATTTTTGTCTGCGTCATCCAAGTAATAAATTGTACTGTTCAAGTTGGCAAGAGCATAGATATACGCTTCACCGGTTATTGCCTTTACAGTAACGGTTTCCGGTCCGGGAGTCGGTATAGGACTCGACTCTGTAGCCACCAGCTTTTTATATCCTGTCAGTTCTCCTGCCGCATTAAACACATAAAAGTGTAAATCATTCAACCTGTTTTCAGCAGTACTGGCGCGCGAAACAATCACTTCCTGATTGGTCTGCAACTGACAATTCAACTGCAAAATCACCTCTTTATTCTCTTCACCGGCAGAGTAAGCTATTTCCTCTTCCGAGCAAGCCCCCACGCCTATCAGTAACGAAAGGCAAAGCGCCATATATTTCAGTTTATTTTTCATATATAGTATCCTCCACAGATTATTTTCTTACATCACCGCCACCGTCACCAAAATCCAATTCGCCATTACCAACCTCTGTCCAATCCATTACTTGATATTGAAGTTCTGCATCTATCTCGATCGTACTCAGTTTAATATTGAACAGGTATGAATGGTTACGGATTACATCAAATATATCTCCATCTCCATTCGTCCGGAATTTAATAGTTCCCACTTTGGTTTTGTTATGATAGGTATAATGAACCGTCAATGAAATTTCATTCCCACCTGTAGTATTCACCTTTTCCGGCAGATAAATTTCATTTTCATATGCTGTCGTCACCTGCAAGCCGTCATAAGTAATAGTCTGATTCTGTGCTCCAGCAGGAATAGAAGGATATATATATTGAACCGTTTCCACCGGATTTGGAGTTTCCGTTGAAACACAATAGCCTTTGTCGTTGGCATTGTTCACTATTATCTTTGTGATAGTGAATCCTTGATATCCATCCTGCATATTCACCCAAATGCCCACCTTTGCTACAGCACGATAAAGGTTGCAAGCCAAGTCCACTCCCGTACCGGGTACAGCTGTCAAATTGCTGCTTCCCCACATCGGGATAGCTCTTTCTGCAAGTTTCCAAGGTATCGTAGATCCACCATAATGATAAACCAATTCTTTATAAACTTTGGCGATATTACTTCCTTTCTTTGTTTCCAGAAAATTACGTATAGCCGCTCCGGTCGTATAAGACGCTATCTTATTGTCTTTCAAGTTAGCCAGAACAACCAGTTTCACTTGTTCGCCACCGACCGTTCTCAACATGGTTCCTTCCAGCTGACGAGTATAATAGTTGTCACCTTCAACAGGATTGCCTAGTTTCAAATCCTGTACTTGATACAAAAAGTTATCATTTGCATCAACGACCAATACATATACATCATCCGCAGTCATGGCACTTTGTTCCACTGTGGTATAATCTAAATCACCTGGTTCGCTTGCGGCCCGTCCGCCGAAATTGGAGAATGCCAGTGTAAGGCGTACCGGTACCTTCCCGCCATCCGTAGCCTTTGCCACCTCCTCGTCCTTTGCACACGACGATAGGTACAAGCCGCAGAGCACCGCCATTAGTATATATGATAACCATCTTTTCATAGATTCTATTTTTTGTTCGTTGTTACATATCCATCTCGTTGAAGCGTACCACCCAGTCATTGATAATGATGCTGGTGTTAATCCACTTCATGTTCTCGTCCAGGAAGAAAGTCATGTTGTATTCGTCCTGACGATCCAGATATTCCTGCTGGGTCATGTCGTGACCTTCGGCCTCGGTGAGCAATAGGTATTTTACCAAGGGGATGGAGAGTACGGTCTCGCCCGTATCCTTGTTGGTGATGGACAGGCGCGGATTTTGATCCACCATCAGTCGGCCTACGGTAATCTGGGCAATGGCCACGCTGATATTGCTATCCTCAGTATCGCCCTCGGCACGTGCGCCTTTTGTGTCCATGTCCGTGCTTCCTTGAACGCGGTAATAGGGATAATATGTTAATGTTTCGTCTTTCAACAGCTTGTTGTCATAGTTCATCAGGCCGTTGTCGTCCGTAATCGTGAATTCAAAGTTATCGACATCTACAGTCACTCCGTCCATTTGCTGGAGAATGATGCGGATGCTGTTGGTATTCTTCACCAACGGCACTGTCACCACCTGCGAGGTGGCAGCCCTGGAAAAGGATTGCTTGGTCACTTCGCCGTGCCACAACGAAGAAAGCTTGCTGTTAACGATAGCCGTTCCGTCTTCCGCACGGCTGTACATTCTGTCCATCTTGCATTGCAGCTCGTCCATCGAGGATTCCCCCGCGGTAACCAAAGGTACCGAGAATGAAGCTTCGTTATTCAAGCCCGCCCAAGTGATAAGATGATAGTCACCTGGTTCCAAATCTACTTTCATGGTATATCCGTCTTCACCCAAAACGTCACCTTCTTCCATCTTCTGATACACCAATTTGCCGTTATCGTCAAAAGCATAAAGCGTAACAGTCCCCACCTCGCGTGAGAAAGCATCGGCATACTTCATGTTATAATCATATTTGAACTTCACTCTGTACTCTACAGAGCAATCCACATCTTCTTCATCGAGTATGCTGCCGCACGACACAATGGCACTTCCCAATGTCATCGCCATCATTAGGCTGAAAGAGAGTTGTTGGGCGAATGTTTTTACTGTTTTCATGCTTTTGTTTTTTTAATGTTAGAATATTAAAGAGAATAGCAGGGAGAGGAGGAACACTCCTCTCCTGCTTATATAATAGGGTTATTAATTAGAAATTAACAGTGTTAAAGCGTACAATCCAAGGAGCTATTGTAGTTGTCAGTTTCAAGTATGCACTTTCATCGTCTATTGTTCCACCATCTTCCGGTATAATTGTCGAGCTGCCGATTTCCTTGAAAGTTCCAATCTTCAATGAATAGATGTTGTTACGCATGATAGCATATTGCATATTGTTTTCGTTTCCTTTGAAATGTTCGATAGGTGCGTAGTAATAACAATATCCATCTGTATAAGTTACCAAATTCTCAGCCTTATAAGCCGGGTAAACAGATTTCAAAGCATCCATTGAACGGAAATACTGATTGGCATATTTATATATGGTACCTACATTAGTACCCTCATTATCCAAGATTTCGCCACGGAATACAATACCTGTTACCACGCCTTTTTGCTGGTGATCCTTTGTTACTGAATTTTCAAGGCAATAAGTCAGGAATGCATCGTTAGATTGTGCAATTTCACCAATTTCAACATCACTTGACTTAGGAAGGTCCTTCAAGAAAGCATTGTTATAAATATCCTGTGAAGTCTGTAATTCACCTACTGTATTGAAGAAATAATCTGTAGCTGTTTTATCTCCATCAGCCCACAATCCGTCTGTTAGTGTCACGCTATTCTTGTCCACTGACTTAGGATCTACCAAATAATCACTATTAGTCAATGTACCAAATGGAGAGATGGTACTCCAATCACTGGTCTTATGTCTTACCGCATAAACGGTTTTTGACAAGTTCACCATAGCATATTTATCCAAATACACAGTCCATGTCTCCTCTGCTGTTGTAGAAGTTCCTTTTTCATAATGGAAAGCACCCGTTCTATCTGTTGCTACAAATACAGGAGCTTCTATTGAAGTCGTTGTTTCATTCTGTTTAACATTACCTTTATATTTATTATCAAGAGTTGACTCCAACTGATATCTGCCCGTTTCGTTTCCACCATTTAGCAAAACCCAAATTTCTGCATTATCAGCGTCAAGTAAAGCCTTGTTCAATTTAGTGATATAAATGTAGCTGGTTTTATCAGCTGTTGTTGTTTTCAACCATCCGTCAGTGGTTACCGTAGGGATAGTGGTTACTTTAACCTTTACATTATATTTATTGTCATTATTGTTCGGTGTAAATGTTATCTTGGAAACCACACGCTCCACTCTTATGGCTTGAATGATAGGTTGTGTAGGGTCCTGACTTGTGATATTTACCATTGCCGCTTCACTATTAGCCATCATAAAATGATCTCTTGCCGATGCACCTTTCGTAACAACATCAACAGATGCGTCGTTAGAGCTTCCTGCGGTAATAGAATAATTTGTAACATACTCATATACACCAGCAGCTGTTGCACTTGTTTCTTTTGCCTTATTTGCTATATCTGCACAAGGATTCAAAATAACCAATACATTATAACTACCTGTTTGGTTCAATTGGAAGCTAGGTTCGTAAACGCCACTCGTTACAGTTATATTATCAGCATACTCCACTAATCCTGTCGCTGTATTTCCCTGAACCGGGCTAATGATAATGACAGCATCTTTAATACTACCTTCCGAGGGTGTTCCATTTTCCACATCATCTCCTGTTTCAGCATCGGCAGCACGTCCTGAACCTGTAGAAGTAGAGATACTTAATGTAAGGTTAGCTTTCACCTTTTCTGGTTGTTCAATATTGTTGTTTTCTACAATATCATCGTTTGTACATGCTACCAAAGCGGCGCAAGCAAACATTCCTAATAATAAACCCTTAATCTTCATAATCTTAAGTTTTTCAGTTTATAAATTCTTTATTTTTGTAATTTCTATTCTTGTTCATTGATATTGCAAAGGTAAAGGCCTTTTAAGGTTAGTCTTAATTGGTGTTTTCGGCAAAATAGATTGGCATCTTTGACAAAATGACTTTTGGAGTCTTTTTGAAGGGCATTTTCTTCATCCATGAATGAAACGCCCTATACTTTGCAAGAATCGCCACTTATATTTTTCGTAGCGATAAACAAAAAATACGCCGCCATATATGTTTGTATTTTTCAATTTGTTAAATTGTTCAATATTCATCCTTTTGTCTAACTGAACTTCCTGTTACGCTTCCCCCTTTTGATACTCCTTCTGAAGTTGGTGAAGTGCATTTCATTCAAACTCCTTATTTATCTGGTACTTTCTTTCCGTACCGGATAGTCATGGAATATAGCGGATTCAGAGATTGCGGACAAGTGGGAGAAAATACTAAGAAATTCAGCTTCACGGCTACTACACTACGCCAGATTCAATCCGCACCTACAGTAGAGGTTCTTCAAAGAGATTGGTTCAAATCCAGCAATGAGGTGTTTCCTTAAGGAGTCGTTCACAATTATTTCACCTAATATTCCGGTCTGAATTCCACTCATAATGCAGTTCCAAAAAGTAAGTGCAGTTCATGAAGCAAGTAAGTGGCCTTACTTTTTTTCTATAATATGGGTAACTGTCCGGATGAAAAAATAATAAAGATATTTGCGAGTATCTACTTATCAGGTTTAATAAATAGCTATAGCCATAAAATTCAAAATCCGGGAATAGACTCTACTACCCCGGATTTTACCTTGCGCTTTTCACAAAGAACAAGTTTCTTCTAACATCTTTTATTGTACTGTTTGTCTATATGTCTTATTTTCCAAAGATTGCATCATCTTTACGTTTATTGACCATTTCTTCCAAATTGGCACCGGCTTCAACAGAACCTTTGGCCTGCGCCTGTTTGAAATAACTTTCGGCAGAGTCGAGATCCCCTTGCAACAGTTTCAGCACGCCTCTGTTGTTCAGCGTCGCACTCGCTTGTGCATCAGCCTTATCCAAATAACGGACTGACTGTTGCAAGTCACCTCGTTGGAGTTCGATAGCGGCAGCGTTTATATTCGCTGTTGGGTCATCAGGGAACATGCGCACTGCCACATCGAACACTTCGTTAAACTCGTTGCTTCCCTTTTCGTATGTCTGAGCAACCAAGAACATTTCCTGCAAGCTCAACTGCTGGGGACGGGTTCTTATAATCTGTTTCGCTTCCTCTACATTGAATCCGCGTACTACATAACGCACTGTGTAATCAGAGTGACGCAAAGCCGGATAGCAATCTTGTAATAACGTGGCATATACTTTTCCACCATCCAAGGCTTTAATGCATCCCTCCTTCACATCATAATCGTTTTCATTCTTATCTATTATAGACAAAATTTCATCTTTCAGCGGTAAAGCATTCTTTGTGACATATTCACGCAATCCAGCCCAGTCTTCGGGCACAGAATTCACTTTGAACAGATCTGCTTTAAAACCATACTCGCTCATTACATAGTTCTTTAACGCTTCAGCACGACCTTGCGCCAGACGCGCATTAGCCGCATATCTGCCCTCAGGAGAGGCATAACCCACGATATCTATTTCAGTAATGGTAGTATTGGCATCATTCTTCACCACATCCACTGTACGCTTGATAGCTGCCAGTTCAGAGGGATTACGACGATAATCAGGATAAATCCTGGTCTGGTTTACCGGAAAATCCAAATAAGCACGGCCTTCTTCAGCACGATTCTTCACAGCCTCGACAGCAGGAGAAACAAATGCCACAGCAGGTTTCACCACATAACGCTCCAAATTGGCACGGGTCACAAAGGCGCTGCTTTCTTCTTTTTGGCAATTGGCACAACCACGGACATCAGCCAACAGTTCCAGTTCAGCACCATTCATCCATTTCTCGTATGGAATACGGGCTGAATAATTTACAGTCTGTTCCGTTCCATTCTTACGACGAAGAATGGTATATGCATCCGACGGAATACTGCGTTCACGCTGTTGCACGATGGAACGGATACGCCCATATACCCAAATAGCAGGCAAAATCCTGTTATAACTGTTATCCTGTGTCTTCAAAACCGGAGTCAGAGTTGCCACACAGTTGGAAGAAAGCTCCATTGCAGTCGGCAACGTGATATCCATTCCTATCATCACCTGTCCATTATCACTAATCAGGATTGACTGGTTGCTGACTTGTACCTGACCACCTGATAATGTCTGTGCACCTACCGGAATAGTCGGAATCAATAATATAAGAAGTATATAACATATAAGTTTCATAATCCGTAATTTTTAGAATATATAAATAAGATTCAGAGCAGCCTTAGTAGGACCCCAATAATTCTTGTTGGATTTCTCCAACATATCTCCACATTCTTCACACTCATATTTCTTATAACGCACATAAGCATAACCCAAGCCGATGGTGGCGCCCAGATTCCAATGACGTCCCAGCACAAACTGATAACCGTAACTGACACCGCCACCATAAAAATGTCCCTTATAACGGAAGTCTTTCAAATCATCGAAAGGAGAAAACGGCAAATCAATACCGGTAGTATTGTATGCTCCTCCCATTAAATGGAAACCGAAGAAATGACCATTGAACTTATCACAAAGCCAATAGCGCAACTCAGGCTGTACCATCACCAGTTTCAGCATTTTATTATCGCTGTATTTCCAGGGATTATAATAAAACGGAATATCCACTGTAAGCTTCTTACTCAACCCTACTTCCACTCCTAAGTTTGGTATGGCGACAGCATCCATCGCCACATTAGTTTTAACAGCCATCTGTCCATACATAAATAAGGAAGAAGCCAACAGACACACCCATGAAAATAAAAATCTTCGTATTACCATATTCTATTCTTTCTAGCTAAGTTATTGTTTACTTCACAAAGGTAAAGGCTATTTTTTTAACAGGATATTGGCAAATTAATCTTTATTAAGAGGTAGTTTCAGCAAAATGCAAAATGAACAAAAAACAATCCTAGTTCCTATTTTCGTCAAAAATAGAACATACATTCAATGAGAAACATTCCAACTATCAAATGGAACACCAACGGAGTTTTCTCCATTCATAGGTGAAACTCCTTTCATCATGATAGAAACGCCCCTTATATAGCCAAACACCCCCTTCTTTCCAACATAGCAGGCATTTTCATCAAAAAGAGGGTGTTTTCATCAAAAAAGCTTGAAAATAATTTGGATACATAAAAGGAATACCTATTTTTGTATCGGATGATAATGGGTCAATCATTCAAATAATCAAAAAACAATAAAAAATTATAGTTCTATGAAGGCAATGCATTTAATAATTGCCATGCTCGTCATGATGAGTTTGGCATCCTGCTCTGCAGATGGTAATGACCCCGTTGAAAACTCTGTTTCAACGTATCTCCTAGAAAAAACGTATGGAGCCAGAAGCGTTACATACAAAGAAAATAATTCTGACAAGTTAAAATTAAGTGAATTACCGGCTATCAGTCTTTCTGAGGCCGACCATATTCTATCTGTCCTACGAAAACATACTGATGCTCAAGAAGAACTTGATATTCGAACTGCTACCAAAGGAGAACAAACATGGCTGAGAATTGTAATGAAGCAAACAATAGATCATAAATATGCTTTCACTATCCAGCTGAATATGAACTGTTACAGTGACGGAAGCTTGTACTATGGCGGATATCAGGCGGAATGTTCTTCTTCTTTGATAAAATGGTATCTTAAAGGTTTTAGCCTGGCTACCGATAATGCCACAAAAAATTATAAATTCGAATCCCAAAGCTATATTTATATGAAAGTAATAGATAACGGAATCAAATATATGCAGATTCCTGTCACTATAAAAGGCAACTATAATCCCCGAAACCATGATGCTGCATTTTCCTACAATTTATGATATATAATGCAATAATCACTTTATAATATATACCATCATTCCCCCCTTGTTTCTAGCTTAGCCTACATACCTTAAAAAAAGCAAGAGACAAGGGGTGCACTTCATTCAAATACAATCGTCTAATAATCAAGGAAAAACAAAACAGTATGAATGAAATACCTACCATCCTTTATTTCCACCGAACCTGTTGATACTAAAAACAGAATATATTCTTATGATTTTTAGTTGGTTATGAAAATATAGTTTGCTATATTTGTAGGAATTCCTAAAATAGATTAAGGAATAATATCAGGCAGATTGTACGTGACCAATTTGATTACAGGGGAATAAAAGTGAAACAATTTATTATAATGAAATCTTTAATAATCACCTTATTATGTAGTTTTTGTCTATCAACTACTAATGCCCAAAGTTATTTCCGCCAGTGTGGTATCCAACTACTTACCAAACAAAACGGATTGAGCAACAATACATTGACTGGAATCTATCAGGATAAAGCCGGCTTTTTATGGTTAGGAACCGATGTTGGACTGAGCCGCTATGACGGAATACATTTTCATAATTACAATTTGATTGATAAAGAGCCACGTGCCTTAGCTCATTTATATGAAACATCAAACAATCTGCTATGGTCCCATATCGCCAATTTAAACCAAATAGCATGTTTTGACAAGATGCGTGGAATCTATATGCCACTTATCTCACCTACCCCTGAGGTATTGAAAGATATACAGGATATATGTGTACTGCAAGACAAATTATATGCCTTGACCTCCAATGTCATAGTAGAGTTAAAGATGGAGAAAAATGCAGATGAAATAAGACTGACCGCCCAACCGCTTATAGATATAAAAACAAAAGTCCTAAAACTTTATAATAACGAAGATATTTTATGCGCACTGACAGTAGAGAATCAAATCTTACTTTATAACGTTTCCGATAAAAGTAGCGAGCATATAAATGGAACCGATCTAGGTATTGTGAAAGCCGACAACATTGAAAAAATACATATATATAATAATAATGTGTGGATCTGTGACCAAACCGAAGGAATCATCTGTTATAATACAAACACTAAAACATCCCGCACACTGAATGACAACAGCCAGTCATCCTTCATTCAAAAAGATATACGCGATATTATCCAGATAGATAAAACCACATTCATTATAGCCACATGGAGTTCACTGTCAGCCATAAGATTTGAAACGGACAACTACCTCCAGTCGCCATTCCACATTATAGACCTGACCCAACATGATTCTTACTATACCCCTATCCTCAAAAACAGAATTACCGACATCCATTTTGACAAATCCAACAATGTGCTTTGGGTAGGAACTTTCGGCAGAGGATTACTGAAACTGAATCTCAAAGGAAACGATATCAACCGTATCCTGTTGAACGATGAAATAAGATATGTGAATGGTATAGCACAAGATGCCGATGGATACATCTGGCTGGTCACCGAAAAAGATGGCATATATAAAAGTATAGAAAATAAGATCTTCCCCAATCTGCGCTTTTCCTTATGGGAGAAAAGTAACAAGAATAATCATTATTGCCTGCACAAAGATCGAAATGGAGGACTATGGTTCGGCGATAACAAAGAAAACATTCTTTGGGTAAATCCTACTACCGGTGAAACAGTGATTCACCAACTACCCCCCGAAACAGCAGACTCTGCTGTAACTGCTGCTATCTTGAAACTATATCTAAACTCACAAAACCATTTATGGATTGCCACCGAAAAAGGAATAATGGTCTATAACCATCAGACACACGAATGTATAGCAGCACAACCTTATACGAAAGAATTCAAAAAAATAACCGCTATATGCGAAGATGGAGATGGAACCATGTGGCTGGGTACTGAAAAAGGGATACACCGTGCCAACTGTAAAGGGAAACAAATAAAATTCACTGGTGGTTATGAAAAGGAAAGAAACCTGACACCCGGAAAAGTATTAGCACTTTATCTGAACAACTATAACCAACTGCTTATCTCGTACACTGATAAAATTATCCAAATAGACGGAAAAGAGAAAACCGTATCCTCTACCATGATCTTGCAAAAGGACTTGCCTAACGGACACATAAGCTGTATGATAGATGATAAGAACGGAAATACCTGGCTAGGAAGCAATGCTGGTTTTATCACACTAAATAACAAGAACAATGCATCATATGCCTATGCATTACCGGAGAGTTATTACGATGTATGTCGGCTGAATGACGGGAAATTACTATGGGCGAACTCTACAGGGTTGCTCTATTTTGAACCGCGCACTTTAAAAGAAAGTTCAAGTAACCGCCAATTCCATATCTCCGATATAGATATTAATTACAATAAAGTAGAAATAGGAGAAAAAATAAACGGACAAGTCATCCTAGACATACCTGCGTACCTGATAGAACATTTATCTTTAGACTACAATAACAACAACTTGATTCTCTATCTAAGTGATTTGAAATACGGAACCTCGCCCAACACAGTGAAATATCGCCTGTTACCCACAGAAGAAAAATGGAATACGAATTATGACGATCATATAAAACTCAGCAATATCACTCCTGGGAAATATGTGCTGGAAATACGCTCGTCTTATCCGTTGGAAGAAAATGAACAAATAACCCGGTTATCCATCAATGTAAATAGATATTGGGCTGCAACCGGATGGGCCATCGCCGCATACATCCTGACTATTATCATTATTTCCTTGTTTACATGGATGTACTTTAACCGGAAATTACAGAAACGGCAAGTTTACAAAGCCAAAGAAGTGAAACTGAAAGAAAAGCTGGAAGAAGAAACAGAAATAAGAAAAGAAGAAGAGAAAAACCACCAATTGCGTGACCAAATCAGATATATGTTGGCACAGGAATTACGCACTCCGTTATCACTCATCACTGCTCCGTTAAAAGAAATGATTACTAATACGACCTTCCCGGAATCATTCCTGCAAAAAGCTAAAATGGCCTATCGGAATTCAATCAGCCTGCAAGACATTTGTAACCAGCTATTGAATATTCATCAGCAAGAAAGTTACAGTCTTAAATTGAATGTGGCCCCCTATCCCGCCAGCGTGATAGCCGACACTGTAGTTCGTGCCTCTCACGAGCTACTGAACGTCAGTCCCATTAACCTGCATTATGACAAAGACAACAAAATAAATACAGAAATATGGATTGACCGGAAAAAGATAACCTTTATTCTAAGTAATATATTATCCAATGCATATCGGCATATCTCGTATTCCGGTTCCATCCGTTTTACTGTAAACACCAGTATTATCAACGGAAAGGATTTCTGCCTTTTTACTATAGAGGATGACGGGAAAGAAATGATAGAAGAGTCCTCTGTTATCTTCCTTGGATCGGATAATTACAACCCTCCAAGCAACCGGCTACACCCCGAATTAGGCATTGAAATTATGAAAACGACAGTACTCGCCCACCACGGTGATATCCAGATCACTCAAGAAAAAAACAAAGGAACCCGAGTTGTCCTTTATATCCCTCTAGGTAAGCAACATTTGAAAAATGATGAAAACGTATGTTTCATCGAACCCGAAACAATAGCGGAAGATCCAAATAAAGCAATGATTACCGCAGAGGATAAGAGACAACAGGAAATAGCAAACAGCATAACTGCCAAACCTATTGACAACCCCGAAACCAAATACAAACTACTGGTTGTTGAAGACCATGCAGATATCCGCCTCTATCTGAAAGTATTATTCTCTGCTACCTATAATATTATTATGGCGGAAAATGGGGAAGAAGGAGTAAGAATAGCGCGTAAAGAAATACCGGATCTTGTAATAACGGATGTCATGATGCCTATCATGAACGGTTTTGAATGTTGCCGTATCCTAAAAGAAGATCTAAAAACTTGCCATATCCCTATTATTCTACTGACAGCTTTGACAGATGACGAAAATATAGTGAAAGGAATAGAATTAGGAGCTGATGACTATATTCTGAAGCCGTTCAATCCGGAGATTCTCCGCACCAAAGTAAAACGTTTAATAAAAAGCCGGACTGAACTGAAACAGATTTATACCAAACTACTAATGCCTTCCATCACCGTCAACGGCTCGCAAGAAGAAAATACGGAAACAATCATCATAGAAGACCCGTTCATCACACAAATTCTGAATATTGTAAATGAGAACCTGCAAAATCCGGAATTCAATGTGAAAAAACTGGCCGAAATGCTGAATATGAGTCAACCTACCCTTTACAGGAAAGTAAAACAACTCACTAATTTCACTATCATAGAATTAGTAAGAGGAGTCCGGTTAAAACGCTCTGCCGAATTACTGAGAAGCCGCAAATACAATGTTCAGGAGGTGGCCGAAATGGTTGGTTATAATGACATCCCCACTTTCAGAAAGCACTTTGTCGATTTCTATGGCACTACTCCCTCCACATTTAATAGTAAAGAAGATACGGAAGATAAAAAATAATCGTTAACAGCCAAATATTTTTTGAATTAAAAATCGTACCTTTGCAGCCAAATATATAGGTATAGTATGCAAGACATTAGAAACATTGCGATCATCGCCCACGTAGACCACGGAAAAACAACACTGGTGGACAAGATGATGCTGGCGGGACATTTGTTCCGCAACGACCAGACAAATGGTGAACTGGTATTGGATAATAATGACTTGGAACGCGAAAGAGGGATAACTATCCTTTCAAAGAACGTTTCAATTAACTACAAAGGAACAAAAATCAATATTATTGATACTCCGGGACACGCCGACTTCGGTGGCGAAGTAGAACGTGTACTCAATATGGCTGATGGATGTATCTTATTGGTAGATGCATTCGAAGGCCCGATGCCGCAGACACGCTTCGTATTGCAAAAGGCGTTACAGATCGGTTTGAAACCTGTAGTTGTTGTGAACAAGGTGGATAAACCCAACTGCCGTCCGGAAGAAGTATACGAAATGGTATTCGACTTGATGTTCAGCCTGAATGCTACAGAAGATCAGTTGGACTTCCCCGTTATTTATGGTTCTGCCAAAAATAATTGGATGAGTACTGACTGGAAGACCCCAACAGAAAATCTGGTTCCGTTGTTGGATGCTATTATTGAGCACATTCCAGCACCGAAACAGCTAGAGGGAACTCCTCAAATGTTAATCACCTCTTTAGACTATTCAGCATATACAGGTCGTATAGCTGTGGGACGTGTACATCGTGGTACCCTGAAAGAAGGTATGAATATTACACTGGCAAAGCGTGATGGCAGTCTGATAAAGTCTAAAATCAAAGAACTACATACTTTTGAAGGCTTAGGACGTAAAAAGACAGATGCCGTTTCATCGGGAGATATCTGTGCTGTAGTAGGTGTAGAAGGCTTCGAAATTGGTGATACCATCTGCGATTTCGAAAATCCGGAACCATTGCCCCCCATCGCCATTGACGAACCGACCATGAGCATGTTATTCACTATCAACGATTCTCCTTTCTTCGGCAAAGAAGGTAAGTTTGTGACTTCACGCCACATCCAAGATCGCTTGACCAAAGAACTAGATAAGAACCTGGCATTGCGTGTACGCAAAAGCGAACTGGAAGACGGTAAATGGATTGTATCAGGACGTGGTGTACTTCATCTTTCTGTACTGATTGAAACCATGCGCCGCGAAGGATACGAATTACAAGTAGGACAGCCTCAGGTTATTTTCAAAGAAATAGACGGAGTAAAATGCGAACCTATCGAAGAATTAACGATCAGTGTGCCCGAAGAATATTCCAGTAAAATGATCGATATGGTAACCCGCCGTAAGGGTGATTTGGTTTCTATGGAAACACAGGGTGACCGCGTAAACATTGAGTTTGATATGCCTTCGCGCGGTATTATCGGTCTTCGCACCAATGTACTGACTGCATCGGCCGGAGAAGCGATCATGGCCCACCGCTTTAAATGTTACCAACCATACAAAGGTGAGATAGAACGTCGCAGCAACGGTTCTATGATTGCTATGGAAAGCGGAACAGCTTTTGCATACGCTATTGACAAATTACAGGATCGTGGCAAATTTTTCATTTATCCGCAAGACGAAGTATATGCCGGCCAAGTGGTAGGTGAACATGTTCATGAAAACGACTTGGTGATCAATGTAACTAAATCGAAAAAGCTTACCAATATGCGCGCATCAGGTTCTGATGACAAGGCACGCATCATTCCTCCGGTAGTATTCTCGTTGGAAGAAGCATTAGAATACATTAAGGAAGATGAATATGTAGAAGTTACTCCAAAGAGTATGCGTATGCGTAAAGTGATTCTTGACGAAACAGAACGCAAGAGAGCCAACAAAAGCTAATCAATCTACATTGAATATAAAAAAATCCCGAAGGCCATATTACCTTCGGGATTTTTTATCTCTAATCTACAAACTTCACTTTACTAACCTCTCTAGGTTTAGCAGCCGGCATTTCATCGGGATAACCGAAAGCAATCGCATAAAGCAACTCATACCCTTCACTGAATCCCAACTTTTTCATATATTCCGCAGCTGCAGGTGATTTCATGAAACGCACAGGTCCTCCCAAACAACAGGAACCTATTCCCATTGACCAGGCAGACAAAATCATATTCTCACCCAACAAACCACAATCGATCTGTGACATATCATATGCAGGATCGTTAGCAATAAACACTACTGTAGGAGCATTATTGAACATATTCTTAAATCCCGGACGTTCTGCCGCTTTGGGATTTTCTTTTTTGAATATTTCAGTCAAACCATTGATAAATTCCGGATTATCTACTACACGAACCTCCCATGACTGTTTATTCATTCCATTAGGTGCATTGATTCCACATTCTACTATAGTCTGCATCTTTTCACGCTCCACAGCCTCGGGCTTATACTTCCGTATACTACGGCGACTCATAATAGTTTCTACCACAGGGTTTACCTGGCTCACGGAAACACTATCCGCAACAACTTCCTTCTGTCGGGAGCCTTGCGATGTACAGCTGCATAATACGAACATGCCTGCACCAACTAACATTAATCTAAATAATTTCATTTGCTATCATATTTGGTTTGCAACAAATCTAGGCATTTTCAAGCATAAAAAAAAGTGGTTCCTTTATAAGGAACCACTTTTTATATGTTAAATCTGTAAAATTCAAATTACAACTTCGGACCAGCAGCAACCAATTTCTTACCTGCTTCGTTACCAGTAAACTTAGCAAAGTTCTTAATGAAGCGACCAGCCAAATCTTTAGCTTTTTCATCCCACTGAGCAGCGTCAGCATAAGTATCACGAGGATCAAGGATCTTCGGATCAACACCCGGCAATTCTGTAGGAACAACGAAATCGAAGTAAGGAATAACCTTAGTAGGAGCCTTATCAATAGAACCATCCAGAATAGCATCAATGATACCACGAGTATCACGGATAGAGATACGTTTACCAGTACCGTTCCAACCAGTGTTAACCAAGTATGCTTTAGCACCAGTCTTTTCCATCTTCTTAACCAATTCTTCAGCATACTTAGTAGGATGCAATGACAAGAAAGCAGCACCGAAGCAAGCAGAGAATGTCGGAGTCGGTTCAGTGATACCACGTTCTGTACCAGCCAATTTAGCTGTAAATCCAGACAAGAAGTAATACTGAGCCTGTTCAGGATTCAAGATAGATACCGGAGGCAATACACCGAATGCATCAGCTGACAAGAAAATAACTTGTTGAGCGTGAGGACCTTTAGAGATAGGTTTAACAATGTTTTCGATATGATAGATAGGATAAGAAACACGAGTATTTTCTGTTACGCTCTTATCAGCGAAATCAATCTTACCGTTAGCATCAACTGTTACGTTTTCAAGCAAAGCGTCACGTTTGATAGCAGCGTAGATATCGGGTTCGCTTTCCTTATCCAAGTTGATAACTTTAGCATAGCAACCACCTTCGTAGTTGAATACACCTTCGTCATCCCATCCGTGTTCGTCGTCACCGATCAACAGACGTTTCGGGTCAGTTGACAAGGTAGTCTTACCAGTACCGGACAGACCGAAGAAGATAGCAGAGTCAGTACCTTCCATGTTAGTGTTGGCAGAGCAGTGCATAGAAGCGATACCACGCAACGGGTTCTTGTAGTTCATGATAGAGAACATACCCTTCTTCATTTCACCACCGTACCAAGTGTTCAAGATAACCTGTTCGTTGGTCTTCAAGTTGAATACAGTAGCTGTTTCAGAGTTCAGACCCAGTTCCTTGTAGTTGTCAACCTTAGCTTTAGAAGCGTTGAAAGATACGAAGTCAGGTTCACCGTAGTTAGCAAGTTCTTCAGCTGTCGGGCGGATGAACATGTTAGTTACGAAGTGAGCTTGCCAAGCAACTTCCATGATGAAACGTACTTTCAAACGAGTAGCAGGGTTAGCACCGCAGAAAGTATCAACAACGAACAGACGTTTGCCGCTCAATTCTTTTACAGCCTTAGCTTTCAAGTCAGCCCAAGCTTCTTCAGAGCAAGGTTTGTTGTCGTTTTTGTATTCGTCAGAAGTCCACCATACAGTGTTTTCGCTGGCTTCATTCTTAACGAAGAATTTATCTTTAGGAGAACGACCGGTATAAATACCTGTCATAACATTTACAGCACCCAGTTCAGTTACCTGACCTTTTTCAAAACCTTCCAAACCTGGTTTGGTTTCTTCTGCGAACAGTACATCATAAGACGGATTGTGGATGATTTCCTTCACGTCTTTGATACCGTACTTGCTTAAATCTAAATTTGCCATTTCTTTTAATGATTTAAAATTTTGGTATTTGGTTTATTAATCTCTTGCTAATATCTTTTACCTTCTCTTTTCAAGGGGAAATTGGTATGAATTGGGTTATGTTCCAAACAGCCCCTTGTTTTTCGCGTACAAAAGTAGTATTTTCTTTCGAAACAAACACCTGATTAGAGAAATTTTTCTTTAATGAGAAGTCTTTTATAACTCCATAACAATATCTGCAAACTGAATGTTGCAAATTGCACAAGAAATCGTTTACTTTGCGCATATAAATTCAAATTACATCATGAAAATTATCAATTTTGCCGAGACAAACTCCATCCTGAACCAGTATGTTGCCGAGATCCGGGATGTACAAGTACAAAGCGACCGCCTTCGCTTCCGTCGAAACATTGAACGCATCGGGGAAATTATGGCGTATGAAATGAGTAAGGACTTTGCTTATTCTTTGAAGAATATCCAGACTCCGCTGGGGATAGCACCTGTGCAGACCCCGGATAATCAGCTGGTATTAAGTACCATTCTGCGTGCCGGATTACCTTTTCATCAAGGTTTTCTAAGCTACTTTGATGGTGCGGAAAATGCTTTTGTTTCTGCTTACCGAAAGTATAAGGATACGCTGAAGTTTGATATTCATATTGAGTACATCGCTTCACCACGCATCGATGGAAAGACACTGATTATTACCGACCCTATGCTGGCAACGGGTAGTAGTATGGAACTGAGCTATCAGGCTATGCTGACGAAAGGGCACCCGTCGGAGATACATGTCGCTTCCATTATTGCCAGCCGTCAGGCTGTGGAACACATTGCTGAAACATTTCCTGAAGACAAGACTACAATATGGTGTGCTGCCATCGATCCGGAGATAAACGAGCATTCATATATCGTTCCGGGGTTAGGGGATGCAGGAGATTTGGCATTCGGCGAAAAAGAATAGATATTATCAAGCTGCTTACTGCCAATCTTCAGAAATTGGTGGTAAGCAGAATGAATAAAATCTGAGTTAGATATCCCGCAAATAGTTTTCCAGTGTAACATCTTGCCCGAGTTGCATCTTCTTACGAATTCTGTATCGGCCTGTATTTATTGTTTCCGGTAAGACGGAAAGCATTTGTGCTATTTGTTTTGTTTCCATACCGGTGCGTACATATGCACATAAACGTAGTTCATTTTCCGATAAATTGGGATGAATGGAACATAATTTCTTAAAGAAATCGGGGTGTACTTCTTCAAAGTGATGTTTGAAAAACATCCATTCGTCTTCTGTATCCAAGTGTGATTTAATTTGTTGTTTTAGTGTTCTTCCTCCTGGCGTAGACAGTTCTTTACTACCTTCCAGTTCCTCTATTTGCTTTAGTAAACCTTTTAGCACCCGATTCTTTTCGATAGAGATCATGGAGTTTGAAGTCAATTCCCTGTTTTTTAGATCTAACTCCAGATGATATTTTTCATTTTGTAATTGTTGGCGTTGAAGGCGTTCGTTTAGTTCGCGGTTTTCTGCTTCTTTCAGTTGCTTGGCAATCTTTTCCTTCTTTCGTGACAACCAGAATATATAACCAATAATACAGCAAATCATTAAACCTATTAAGAAGCTGGCTATAGTTAATTTTTTATGGAGTTCGATACGCTCGGAAGCTTCATGCAATTCATTCTCATATTGTTCGATTGCCATTTTCATTTCATACTGATTGATTTCATTTGATTTGGCATATCCGGTTGTTTCTTCTTTATATTGCAAATATTGTTTTAGGTACTGATAAGCACTGTCAGGTAAGTTTTTCCTATCGTATATTTCCGCAAGACCATATAGAGTGTGAATGGCTGAAAAGGCATCCTTGTTGGCCTCGGCAGAATGGCGTGCTTTTTGAAAATAAAAAAGAGCAGAATCTTTCTCATTCTTATAAATGTATAATGCTCCCATATTAATGAGAGTATAAGTTTGTGATGTTTTACTTGTGATTTTTTGAGCGGTTTTATATGCTTCGCGCGCGTACTTTTCTTTATCAGGCAGAGTTTGCGAAACAAAATAGAGTGAGGTCAGTACATCGGTTCTGAAAGGAAGGTCTTCTTGCGCTATTCTCTCATCGAGTAAAGCAGTCAATATCTCTATGCCTTTTTGTGGGTGTCCAAGATGATATTGACTGATTCCTATATTGTGTCGATTCTTAATCTTATCATCAATGAATCCACCTTTCTTGAATATTTCGTCGGCTTGCAGATAATATTTATATCCTTCTTGGTATTCTCCGATTCTTCTCATAATCGAACCTATATTGACATATGTATAACCAAGACTATATAAATCATTTATGGATTTAAAGTAATTTTCTTGTCTCTTAAATGTGCGATAAGCTTGTGGGTATTTGTTATGTTTTGCCAAAAGCATTCCCTTAACGAAGAAAATACGGGCGTGATCATAAGTGTAATTAACGGAATCTACTTTTTCTAATGCTTCTTCTATAAGGGTTTCTGTTTCTTCTGTATTTGTTTCAAATTTCAGCCAGGCATCCCAATATAAGGCACGCGCTTGCAGGTCTCTATTGTTTTTTAGATTTGCTATCTGGTACATGCGTGTGACAAGTGGATAAAACTGCATTCGTTCATTATTCTTATAGTCCACCAGTTCGAGTTGCTTTCCTAAAGAGTCAAAAGAAGCATCGATAGGTTTCCATCGATATGAATTACTTCCTAAAACAGATTGTTGTAATAAGAATATACATAAATATATTAAAAATGCATTTTTCATGCTACAAAGATAACAAAAAAGGGTTTTGTACATCATTTGTCTATTCGGTTTTTTTCGATGAAATGGGGTCTTCCATTAATTTTGCCTATTATTGTTTAACGATCTCAAAGGAGTATTCTCTCTTTGGGAATAAAATGATTGCTTATGGGAAATATTACTTTTAAAATGTTTTTTCTGCTGACTGCATTGTTGGGTTACAACTTTGCTATGGCGCAGACGGGGGCTCCTCATACTCTAAGAGGAGAAAGTCAGGTTGCAAGTGTATCATTGAATTGGAAAAGTCCAGCCGAGGCTAAAACAATGCAATGGCATAATGATACACCTTATAACGGTGTGAGCGGAGTAAGCTTGAATGGGGAGATTCCTGTTCTTTATATTGCTAACCGTTTTGATAAGGATGATCTTAAAGAATATAAAGGTTCAGTAATTGATGCCATCTCATTTTGTAATTACAGTGCAGTGCTTGAGGTTAGCCTTTTACTGTATGAGAATGATAAAGTAGTACGTGAACAGAAGGTGAATCTTGAGAATCTGAAACTGAAAGAAATGCAGACTATCAAGTTGGACGAACCTTATACTGTGCGTGACGATGTAGAATTGACTGTAGCTGCTAAATTTGTTCATGGTACGAACCTTACTTTTGTTGGCATTATGGACCGCGTACCAGGTGTTACGGGCAAGGGTGACTTATATTCGTATGATGGAAAGAATTGGAAAAATGTGGTGAAAGGTAATTTCCTGGTATCTGCTCATATTGATATACCTGCTGCAGGAGAACCTGACGGATATAATGTATATCGTGGCGATACTAAAGTAAATACAGCTTTGCTGACGGAAAAAACTGCCTTGTTGAAAGACGAACCTAAGGGCACTTATGATTATTGTGTGTCGGCTGTTTATGGTGATAAGGAAGAAAAGTCATTCCCTTTGTCATTGACCAATATTCCTGTAGAGGATGCCCGCCCAATTGCAGTGGACGTAAGAGCTGCGGTTAATGGTTTGAATGCGACGTTGAGTTGGAAATCTCCGATTCTTGCTGATAAAACATTGACTTGGAGTAATGGGGAAAAAGGTAAGGCCATGGGAGGAACTTCCGGTACAGTGCGTAAAATATGGGCAGTAAATGCATTTTCCAGTGATGAATTGGCTTCTTATGCTGATCATAAAATTACAGCCATTAATGTTATGCTGAATTCCGCAGTAACGGAAATGCGTTTAGTGATTCTTGAGAATAGTAAAATTGTATATTCTCAGCAGGTATCAGCTGAAGAAATTGCTGCACTGGAAGTGCATAAATGGGCTAAAATGGCTTTAACAACTCCGTACGTTATTGATCCGAGTGCAGAATTGTCTTATGGTTATTATGTGGTTCATGCAGCAGATCTTTTCCCTGGGTTGTTGGATAGTGGACCGGCTATTTCCGGTGCATGCTTTATTTCAACTTCTACGGCAAAATCTGATTTTGATACTACAGTGCCCAGTTGGACTAATATTGAGGCAGCAGCTAATGCAAACTGGATGCTAAGTGCTGATGTGGAAGCTCAGAGTGAGATTAAGACTCCGGTAGTGAAAGACTATACCGTATATCGTGATGGCGTGGAAGTCAAATCCGGAATAACAGGTTTAACTTATACGGAGGAATTAGCTCCAGGTACATATACTTATACAGTTGTGGCAAATTATACAGATGGTCTTTCTTCAAAGGCTTCCGCTTCTGCTACAGCTACAGTTGAATTGCCGGCTGAATATGTACGTCCTACCTTTACCGAAACTGATTTCGATAAAGGAAAGTTATCTTTGAAATGGGATGTATATACGGATTTGCCTATGGAATTGAAACATTATGGTGAACCCAAATATAAATGGGGCATGACCAATGATGGAAAAGATGTGGATCTTTATGTCGGAGCACAATTTACCAAAGAAGAGTTGGCTCTTTATGCAGATTATGAGATAACAGGTGTTAATCTGTACTTAACGGATGATGTTAAAGAGCTGAAAGTTGTGCTGTGCTCTGCCAATAAGAAAATCTTAGCTTCTAAGACTGCTACTTCTATTAAAACAGGTGAAATGTTTAGTGTTGCATTCGATGAGCCGGTAGCTGTACCTGTAGGAAGTTCTATTTATGTGGGATACTTTGTTCTGTTTGCTGATGGAAAAGAACCTATTGCTGCTGATGCCGGTCCACGTGTGACTGGAGGTGATATGCTTAGTTTGGATGGAACAACTTGGGTTGCTTACAGCCGGATCGATGCAGAATTTAATAGTAACTTTGTAGTAGGAGCACAGGTACGTTTGAAAGGTTCACAAAAGGCTGCTACGACTACACTTAGAAAGACAGCACCTGTTAATAATCAAATGGTTCCGCTTGAAAGAATGTCAGGCAGATCATTCTCTGACTTGAAATCGGCAATAGCCTTTGGGGTAAATGGTGTTGTTGCGACTCGTGCAACTGATAATAAGCCTACTATAAAGAACTTCCGTGTTTATTGTAACGGTTCATTGGCTACTGAAACAGAAGATCCGGAGTATACTGCAACGTTGAACTACGGTAAGTATGAATATGCTGTATCCGCTGTTTATACAAATGGATGGGAATCCGCTCTTTCTGATACTTATACTGTTGAATACAAGCAACCTAATCTTGCACCTGCTCCTTACGGTTTGAGCGGTACATTGGAGAATAAGAATCTGACTTTGACATGGCAATCGCCTGAAGCTGCTAATGAAATGAACTATCAAGATAAGACATCCGGTAGTAAAGCAATTGGATTGACTAGGAGTAGCGGGGTATATGGATACTTTGTAATTGCTTATGATGCTGATGATTTGGTTGATCAGGTAGGTAAATATATAACTCACATTAAATATAGTTTGAGTGATGTTTATTTGCAGACTTCTGCCATAGCTGTCTTTTATGATCGTAATTTAGTTTATGAACAAGAAGTTGATGTGAAGACTCTGGTAGCAGGAGAAAATGTTGTTCGTTTGGATAAACCGGTAGTAATTCCGGCTGGTCATGAAGTTTGTGTAGGATATTATGTTAGCCACATTAATGGAGTGAAGCCCAATATGACAGATGAAGGACCGGCAGTGGATGGAAAAGGTAATCTGATTACTACCGATGGAACTACTTGGAGAACGTTGAAGTCTATGAATAAGGATTTGGATTACAACTGGCGAATTTCCGCAGTTCTGCAGGATGCCGATAAGCAAGCTGTTACTCGTGCAGAAGAACCTGCTACAACTTATAATCTTTACATTGACGGTACACTCTTGAAAGAAGGTATTCAAGCTACCAATTATACAGTTGAAAATGCAGCAGACGGCTCATATACAGTAACTGCGGTGGTTGGCGGTGTAGAAACGGCTGCATCTAATGCTGTTATTGTAGGTGTACCGACAAGTATTGATAAAGTAGAAGATGGCAGTGTGAAAGCATATTATGACAGCCAACTTCAGAAAGTAGTATTACCAGAGGTGGGAACTGCTTATATCTATTCTGTTAGTGGTACTCTGATAAAGCAAGTTATGAATGTTGAGTTTGTAGATATGTCGGACTTGCCGGCTGGAGTATATGTTGTACGAGGGGTACTTACCAGTGGAGAACAAATGATTAAAGTCCTTAAATAAGAATGTTAATAGATTGACAATGGAGGTTGAATAAGTCTTCCTCTCTAATGATTAAAAGTTCTCTCTACTCTTTGGGTATGAGGGAACTTTTTTTGTTATACGTTGGGAGAAGAATTTTAGTCATTCTTTCCGTAATTGCGCTTTATAATAGTGGCCTGAAAAGCTTTTTTATCGGCCAGTAGCAGATCTTCATCATCAAAGGCACGAAGGCTGTACCAAAAAAGAATATCTCCCGTACCACCCAGAACGCCAAATAATCCCAGAAAGAATATGTTGGCTTCTCTTGTACAGAATCCATGGATTGCAGGCATCACTCCCAATAAGATGCCCGGTAATAATAAGGATACCCGATAGAACTTCAATGGGATTGGACGGGTTGGGGTAAACCCTATGCTATGCTGATGAGGAGTATCTGAAAGAGGCTTTAAGTAACCTGATAGACAATGCGGTGAAATACTCTAAGGATACGATAGATATACAGATTACTTCCTGTCTTTCCGGACAGTATACTCAGATCAAGGTGCGGGATAATGGTATCGGTATTCCGCTTGCGGCTCAACGGATTGTATTTGATAAGTTTGAACGCGTAATTACCCGGAATGAGGATGCGAAGAAGAAAGTATCCGGCTTCGGCTTGGGGCTGAACTATGTGATGAATGTGGCTCGTGAACATGGAGGATACGTCAGTGTGGAGAGTGTGGAAGGAAAATATAGCGAATTTACGGTTTCTTTGCCATTGCCGGTGGAGAACGAGGAATGACGTGGCCTGACCTGTCCGCTTTTCGATAGGCAAGCCGGACCACGTTTTTTTAATTGTTATTCTACGGGAGGCACATCCAGAATGCTGCCATATCGATGGAATTCGAAGGAGATGCTTTGCTCTTTAATATAATGTATTAACTCTACACGTCCGTTTTTCACAGGTTTTGCCGTGGCAATGTATTTGTTTCTACGGGCTGCCTCTTCATACATTTCCATCGGAATATCAGCGCCACAAGTGCGGATACGTTCATAGCTCCTCATTGTTTTGAGGAATTCATCCAATGTTTCTTTCTTTAGTGTACAGCCGGTAGATGATAATGCAGTCGTGCGATCATCATTCGGGTCAAAGCTGATAGTCAGTGGTGTGTGGCAGAGCTTTGTGGCAAGTGCAATCATTTCCGCTTCTTCGTTACTATCTCCCGGGAAAAGGCGGAGTACCATATTCTTTAATGGCAGATAACGGAATGCATTCTGTTCGCCATATAACTTATTGATATCCCGTGCATGCGCAAATTCTTCTTCATAAGCATGAGGATAACTTTGCTTATAATCCGTATTACTTTCCGGTTTGTCGGTAATCTTCACAAGGCAGGCACAATAGTTCGGTCCGCCTGCTTTTACACCACCACCGAAAGCAGATAGTTTCATCCCACCGAAAGGTTGGCGGTTGACAATAGCACCTGTGATACCACGATTGATATAAAGATTACCTGCCAGAATGGAGTCCTTCCAGAGTTTTTGTTCGTTTTCATCCAGGCTTTGCAGACCGGAAGTCAAACCGTAGTCCAGGCTGTTCACCAACTCTATTCCCTGTTGAAGATTGTCAATACAAGCCACACTTAACATGGGACCGAACAATTCGGTGCGGAATGAATAACTGCCCGGTTTTACTCCCCACTTCACGGTAGGGGCGAGGATGTATTGCTTCTCGTCAATAAACTTAGGTGGAACCAACCAGGACTCGCCGGGTTCCAGTGTAAGGGCTTGCAATAACTTGTCGTTCCGGTTGGTAATCATGGGGCCTACTACGTTACCGGCTTCCCATACACTGCCTACTTTTATACTGGTGGCGGCATCCTTCAGCTTATCCTGGAAGTTCTTGTCTTCGTATACAGAGCGTTCTACAAGCAGTAGGGAACATGCTGAGCACTTTTGTCCGGCATTTCCGAAAGCAGAAGTAACGATATTCATGATGGCATGATCACGGTCGCCCGAGGCTGTGAGGATAATAGCATTTTTTCCACCGGTTTCGGCAGAAAGTGGGGTAGACGGGTTGATACGTGCAATGCTTTGGGCTGTATCCGTACCTCCTGTTAGGATGATATGCTTGATAGCCGGAGCTGTGGTCAATTCTTTCAGTGCTTCACGGTCGGTTATAATGACTTGCAATGCTTCTTTGGGCACTCCTGCATCCCAGAAAGCCTTGGCAAATAGCCATGCTACGGGAGCAGCTACTGTTGCGGGTTTCAGTATCACGGTATTGCCACCGGCCAATCCGGCTACAATGCCGCCGATAGGAATGGCACATGGGAAGTTCCACGGCGAAATGACGAGGATTGTTCCTTTGGAGGTGATGTCCACATCATGCAGTGCGGCGAATTTTTTCATTGTTGTGGTATAGAAGCGGGCGTAGTCGATACCTTCGGATACCTCTACATCGCCTTCTACCACTGTTTTACCTGTTACAGCACACATGCTGCCTATCAGGTCTCCGCGCATATCACCCAGGCGATTGGCTGCTTCGAACATGATTCTATGACGTTCCTCTAAGGTAGTGTTCCGCCAGCTTGCGGGATCTTTCTCTGCAATGCCGATGATTTGCTTTATTTGTTCCGTATTGGCTTGCGACATTTCGCAAATACATACTTCATCATTCTGGCAGCGGTCCATGTACTTATGGCGTTTTTCACAGATGATGTCTTCGGTTCCTATTTGCAGAGGAATGATTTCCGGAGTATCGGCGGAAGACTTTTTCCATTTGGCAAAGATCTTTCGTACCCATTTCTGGTTTTGAGGCAGATCAAAATCCGTATCCGGTTCGTTTTTCATCACGTCGGATGGGGGGACGGGAGAATACGGTAAAAGCCTGTTCTGCGTGCGCGTAGGAATATGAGAAACGCTATCTTTCTTGTGATATGCTTCTTCAAACTGTTTTTGCAGGAAATTCCAGGTGTCAGTTCCCGGTTTCAGATTGAATGAATGAGTGAGGAAGTTATCCGGAGCTGTATTTTCGTCCATGCGGCGTACCAAATAAGAGATTGCATTCAGGAAGTGTTCATCTTTCACTACCGGTGCATATAGTATGATGTGATTACCCAGTTGCGACTGTGCACGCCATACATGGTCGGCCATACCTTCCAACATCTCAAATGTCATATACTCTGAACTGTTGTTTTTCTGGCTTAACAGGTAAGCGTAGGCTATTGTGAACAGGTTATGCGAAGCCACTCCGATGTGCAACGCTTTTGCATTTTCGGGCAGCAGGGCGCGTTCCAGAATATGCAGGTAGTTTGCATCTACTTCCGTTTTTGTGGAAAGTATGGGGTTGGGCCAGCCGCGCAAGGAAGAAATCACGGTTTCCATTTCCAGATTGCAACCTTTTACAAGGCGCATTTTGAGTGGTGCACCTCCCTCAGCCACGCGTGCCTTTGCAAATTCCAACAATTCCGTCTGGAAATCATAGGCATCGGGCAGATAAGCTTGTACAACGATACCGGCTGAATAGTCTCTGAATTCCGGTTTGCTTAGTACAGTTTTAAACAGGCGTAAAGTAAAGTGTGAATCTTTATATTCTTCCATATCCAGATTGACAAACTTCGCATGTTTCACTCCGTTTTCATCTGTATGCGGGAAGTCTATTGCTTTTTGGTAAAGAGCGGACATGCGTTTCACCAGTTCCGGGAAACTCTCTTCATAATTCAAAGCATGCGTCTGGGCATAGATGCCGGATATCTTGACGGAGATATAGTTAATATCCGGAGCTTCCAATGCTTCCAGGTAATGATAGTAACGGTGATCTGCTTCCCCATTGCCTAAAACGACTTCACCCAGTAGGTTCACATTTTGTCCAACCTTTTGCTGTGCACGTTCAGACAGGTGCCGGGTTAACTTGGGACGGGCTTCGTCAAGGATGACTTTAGACGTATCCATGCGTAAACGCTTCTTTATAATAGGTATGGCGATGAAGTCGAAATGATGTCCGAAGACCTGGTACATTTTAAAGAGGAAAGTATCCCGCTTGTTCAGGAATTCAGGTACTCCATAGCGGTCTATCAGAGTCTTAATGCGGGCGGCAAGTTTTTTGCGATCACGTATCTGCGAAGATTCATCCAGCATTTTCACCAGGAACTTCTTGTCCTGCGGGCGTTGCACCATGACGGCATACTTGTGCTGTTCTTTGCGCTCTTCGTTTGTGATGGTTTGCTCACACGTGTTGTGTAGCTTCAGTACCCATTCTTGTACTTCGGCTATGGTAGGTCTATTATCCATAATCTATTCATGTTTAGTAAATGACTGAAAATAAATATCACTCGCGAACTAAAAACATGAATAAAGGGTGGGACTGAACATTACGGCACGATACCGGTGCAAGGTCTGGAGAGCTTGCTGGGAAAACCGGTCAAAGATTAATCTTCTACCCATAGTACAGTGATGTTAAAGGTTAATGTATGCCTGATGCAAATATACACTAATTCTTTTATTATCAAAGAGAAAGGGCAGAAAAAACTTTGAAGGCGCAGCTATTCTAATACTCCTTCTGGAATTGCCGGAATGGTATTGAATGTCCCGATAATGGAATAGTCGGTATCATCCACTGTCATTGTTAAAAGTGGTTTTATGATAATGTCATTTCTTGTAGAGGCGTCTTTGGGGACAAGTTTTTTCCAATCTACATCCAGATAGCGTTGTATGAGGCCAAGTATAGCGTAACTCGTGATACCGTTTTCCATTTCAAACTTGAAATTATGCGGTGTGGGCGGAATTGTTGCATCTGTAAAGTTTCCTTTTGTATCGGCCGAATAGTTCAATGTGAGATAAGGTATGGCATCGGTAGAAGATGAAGCTTCCGTGACATGTTCTGTTTTTGACGAAAAGCTGTAGATACCTTTGGCAATGAGGTGATCCGAAACTTTGTGCTTTGAATCAGCGTAAGGGAAGAAATAGCACTCCAATCCGGAACGGTGTTGGAGTGTTGTTCTTTAATTTGTCGTCATCACAACTCGTGAAGTTGATTACGGATATTAACAGGAATATCCAGAATAAGTGTTTTGTTTTCATCTTGCTTTATTTCAGGGCAAATATAGGCTTTTAAAGTTTAAATCCCAAAATTGTATATGATATTTGGGATTATCTGTTGACGGAATTGATTCTTTGCGGAAAAGATGTGAATCAAAGGTTACTGATGACTTTCTTGTTAGTTTGTTGATAATCAGCTAATAGTATTTACCGAGTGCTTATCATAAGATGTAAAAGCGTTTACCGCCGTATGTAACGGCCTTTACCCCTTATTGTAACGGCCTTTACCTCGGCGTGTAACGGTCTTTACCTCGGCATGTAAATGGAGTTACCGTGTGGAGTGAACAAAGTTACCATTTGGGGTATCCCGCTATCACTTTATCACACTTTATTCATAACCCGTCTTCAACTATTGATTTGTATTATTTCTAAAAAGCCTCATTACCGTACTATATAATAGTAGCGGTAATGAGGCTTTTTAGAAAAGGAATAGTGTATTCGCTTACTTTACTTCCCAAATATCATTCGTCATCAACAGTTCCTTGAAGTTGTGATACTTCTTCTTTGCTGATACTTCTTCAATCTGTTCCATTACAGCATCGTCATAAGTCGGAGCTTCCACATCGCGGATTACACCGAGAGCAACCGGGAAGTCAGGACCTTCCATCAGAGCCAATTTCAGTTGCAATGTATTATCCATGCAGTGTGCATCATGAATGAGGATATCCTTTTCTGTGATACCGTTCTCGCCCAACTTTACAACTTTCAGTCCGAAACCTTCCTGCATCAATCCAAACTCTTTGTTCTCACCGAAAAGCATTGGCTTACCGTGTTCCAGGTAGATAGCATTCTTGGCACGTCCGTCTTTGTTGTATATAGAGTCGTAGGTTCCGTCATTGAAGATAACGCAGTGTTGCAAAATCTCACACACAGCGGCTCCTTTATGGTTAGCAGCAGCCTTCAGAACTTCTCCTGTGCCGGGACCATCTGTGGCTACACAGCGTGCAAAGAAACGTCCACGGGCACCGAAGCAGAGTTCAGCTGGGTGGAACGGATCTTCTACCGTACCATAAGGAGAGGATTTGCTGACGAAGCCACGGGGAGACGTCGGGGAATATTGTCCTTTTGTCAGACCGTAGATGCGGTTGTTCAGCAACAGAATGTTGATATCTATATTACGACGGATAGCATGGATAAAGTGGTTACCACCGATAGCCAGACCGTCACCATCACCTGAAACCTGCCAAACGCTCAGGTTAGGATTGGTTACTTTACATCCGGTAGAGATGGCGGCAGCACGTCCGTGGATAGTCTGCATCGCATACGTATTCATATAATAAGGCAGACGGCTGGAGCAACCGATACCCGAGATAACGGCAGTTTCCCAAGGCTTAACACCGATTTCTGCCAACGCTTTGTGCAGTGAATTCAAGAAGAAGTGGTCACCGCAACCCGGACACCAACGAGGTTGTCCTTTTTTGAAATCTTTAGCTGTATATTCGCTCATGTCTTTCGATACTTTACGGGGTTATTATTTATTTAAAATCTCGGTGAAGGCAGCCACTAATTCGCTTACTACGAACGGCTGTCCCTTGACTTCATTGAATTGATACGGAGTGAAATTATCCACCTTCATGCGGAGATAACCGGCAAATTGTCCCAGATTCTGTTCGGCAACTACCACTTTCTTGTATTTCTTCAATACTTCAGCCGTATTTTTAGGCAGAGGATTGATATAAGAGAAGTGAGCTAAGGCTACTTTTTGTCCGGCTTTGTTCATCTCTTCCATAGCAGAATACAAGTGTCCGTAAGTACCGCCAAAACCTACAATCAGCAGGTCTGCATCATCTGCACAGCCTTGTACTTCTACATCGGGTACAGCAATCTTTGCAACTTTTTCTGCACGCAGGTGGCACATTAGATTGTGGTTTTCAGGATCGGTAGAGATCGCACCAGTGTTGCTGTCTTTTTCCAGACCACCGAGGATATGAGTATAGCCTTCTTGTCCCGGAACGGCCCAGTAACGTACTTGGTTCTCAGGATTGCGTTTATAAGGAGTATAGTTATCCTTCATTTCAGGAGTAACATACTGAGGTTTGATTTCAGGATATGTATCCAGGTTCGGCAGCTTCCATGAACCGGAACCGTTGGCTACGAAACCGTCTGTTAACAGAACTACCGGAGTCATGTGTTCCAAAGCCATTTTACAAGCTGCATAGGCTGCATCGAAGCAGTTTGTCGGTGAGGTTGCAGCAATAACCGGCATTGGACTCTCACCGTTACGACCAAACAAAGCCTGTAACAAGTCCGTTTGTTCCGATTTAGTCGGCAAACCTGTGGAAGGACCACCGCGTTGTACGTCCAGAACAACCAAGGGAAGTTCTGTAATCACTGCAAGGTTCATAGCCTCTGATTTCAGGCAGACACCCGGACCGGAAGTGGTAGTTACAGCCAATGCACCAGCAAAAGAAGCACCGATAGCCGTAGCACAGCCGGAAATCTCATCTTCACATTGAACGGTAATGACACCTAAGGATTTATGTTTGGAGAGTTCATGTAATACGTCCGTAGCCGGAGTGATGGGATAAGAACCCAGGAATAACTTCAGACCTGCTTTTTCAGCAGCAGCAATGAAACCGTAGGCTGTAGCTTTGTTGCCCATGATATCCATATATATTCCGGGCGTCTTTATCTTACTTTCTATCTTATAAGTATGTGCTACGGAAGCGTGTGTATTGTGACCATAGTCGTAACCGGCGTGAATTACCTTGATGTTGGCTTCTGCTATTTCCGGCTTTTTTGCAAACTTCTCTCTAAGGAAATCTTCTGCAATCTTCAGGTCGCGATTGAACAACCAGCATACCAGGCCGAGAGCGAACATGTTGCGGCATTTCAGCATTGCTTTGTTGTCCATACCTGTTTCTGCCAGACAGTCTTTCACCATTTGAGAAATAGGAGCGGCAATAACATCTTGCTTGATACCCATTTCTTCGATAGGATTGTCAGTCTTGAAAGCGGCTTTCTGTAAATCGGAAGCCTGGAAACAGTCTGTGTCGATAATGATGCAAGCAGTAGACTTAGCAAACTTATACTGTGTTTTCAATGCGGCAGCGTTCATAGCTACCAATACATCGCATTTATCACCTGGGGTGAATACTTTGCTGGCGCCGATGTGTACCTGGAAACCTGATACGCCGGTCAGAGAGCCTTGCGGTGCGCGGATATCTGCGGGATAGTCGGGGAAAGTACTGATGTCATTTCCCACCGTAGCCGATACTGTTGAAAAGATGTTGCCGGCGAGCTGCATACCATCGCCGGAGTCTCCGGAAAAGCGGACTACCACTTGATCCAGTTCTTTTACCATCATGTCGTTTGCCATAATTTCGTATTACTATGATTAATTTATAGGATCACTTAAAATCTGTTCTCATGTTGGTTGGGGTACTTACAAAAAGTACTACGCTTTTTATAGGCACGTTTGCAAATGTCGGAAAGTTATGCGACTTGGCAAAATCTTTTTGAGTTAATCTGTGATTGTGTACTAAAAGAATTGAGAAATGAGTGTTTTTTGATATTTGGAGTGAGCAAAACTCTGACTATGTGTCTGACTTGAACGAATAAAAGTTGCATATTATCATTTGTTCTACTGATGCATGTGTTGACTAAATGTAAGTATAAGCGCTTAAATTAATGCTGTATGAAGCTGTTTTGACTTTACACTTTGATAAAATCTTGTGTTGCTTGTATTTTCTTGACTTCTCGATAAAATCTTCGTTCGGCCTTGTGAAATCGGGAGAATGCCTTATCTTTGCAACCGCAAATGTTGCTGGTCCTGTAGTTCAACGGATAGAATAGAAGTTTCCTAAACTTTAGATAGGGGTTCGATTCCCCTCGGGACTACAAAATAAAAAGGGAAGTCGATTCGTTCGGCTTCCCTTTTTTATCGTTAACTTGTATAGTCCTTATTTAGCTACTTCAGCAGCCGGCTCAGCTATTTTTTTGTTCTTCAACATCATGTATGCGATAGGAGATGCAATGAACAAAGAAGACAATGTACCAATTACAACACCGAGGATCATTGCGAATGCGAAGCTGCGGATAGAGTCACCACCAAGGATGAAGATACACAGCAATACGATTAATGTACTCAATGAAGTATTGATAGTACGTGCCAGAGTAGTGTTCAATGAGTCATTGAACAACTGTTTCTTGTCGCGTTTCGGATACAGGCCGAAGAACTCACGTACACGGTCGAAGATTACCACCTTGTCATTGATAGAGTAACCGATAGCTGTCAGAATAGCACCGATGAATGTCTGGTCAATTTCCAGTGAGAATGGCATCCAGCCCCAGCAGAGAGAATAAGCACCCAAGATCATCAATGTATCACTTGTCAGTGCAGCTACAGAACCCACACTATATGCAATGTTACGGAAACGAATCAAGATGTACAGGCCAATTGCAATCAAAGCAAGTACTACAGACCACATAGCGGAAGTCTTGATATCATCTGCAATGCTCGGACCTACTTTCTGTGAGCTGACGATACTACCACCAGTATGGTTTTCACGATCGATAAATGTTTCCAGAGTAATGTTTTGCGTCAATACGGGCTTCAATGTCTCATAAAGATATGCTTCTATTTCAGAGTCAACATTGTTGCCGTCTTCTTCAATACGATAGTTTGTACTGATACGTACAGTTTTCTTATCTGTACCGATAGCGATTACACTAACGTTAGCGTCACCAAATTTACTGGAGATTAACTCGCGTACTTGTTCTGGTTCTACCGCATTCTCAAATTGTACCTTGAAGTTACGTCCACCTGTGAAGTCGATACTTTGGCTTAGACCGCGTACAAAGAGTGAACCTATACAGATTACAAGAATAACACCTGTAATTGTCAACCACTTCTTGTTGCCACCCATGAAGTCAAAATGTACATTCGCCATCAAGTTCTTGGAGATCTTGGAAGAGAAGGTCAGGTTCAACCATTTATCTTTATTCATGAAGTACTCATAAACCAAACGTGTCATAAACACAGCGGTAAAGAATGAAATCAAGATACCGATAATTAAAGTCGTGGCGAAACCACGGATAGGACCTGTACCGAAGTTGAACAGGATTATACCTGTAATAATAGAAGTTAAGTTAGAGTCGAAGATAGCTGAGAATGCGTTGGAGTAACCATCTGCGAGTGCTTTCTTCACACCCTTACCTGCACGCAATTCTTCTTTGGTACGTTCGTAAATCAATACATTAGCATCCACAGCCATACCCAATGCCAACACCATACCGGCAATACCGGACATTGTCAAGGCCGCCTGGAAAGACGAAAGGATCCCCAACGTAAAGAACATGTTCAGTACCAATGCACCATTGGCAACCATACCCGGAATGAAGCCATACATGGTACACATATAAACCATCAACAGTACCAATGCCACGATGAATGAGAATACACCGGCGTTGATGGAAGCCTGTCCCAAAGACGGACCTACGATATCCTCCTGAACGATACGTGCAGGAGCCGGCATCTTACCTGACTTCAATACGTTCGCTAAGTCTTTTGCTTGCTCAGGAGTGAAGTGTCCGGTAATTTGTGAGTTACCACCTGTAATTTCAGTATTTACATTCGGTGCGGAATATACATAACCATCCAATACGATAGCAATGCTCTTACCAATGTTTTGCTTAGTCAACTGAGCCCAGCGGCGTGAACCGTCTGTGTTCATAGACATACTTACAGCTGGTTTACCAAATTGGTCGTATTCGTCTTTAGCGCTAACAACAACGTCACCTTCCAATGGCGCACGTCCGTTACGTTCGGTTGAACGGATAGCATAAAGTTCGAAAGTCTGACCCTTCGGATCATATTCATAAGCAGAAACGCCCCATTTCAGACGGAGGTCTTTCGGGAGTTCAGCTTGAATTTCTCTCATAGAAAGATACTTGTTGATCTCAGCAGTATCCTTATAGTTAGCATAAGCTACAACCGGGCCTTGTCCGCTGGAGTTAACCTGCAGAACGGCCAGCAACGGATGTTCTTTCTTGATTTGTGCAAGATCGACAGTTTGTGCTTTGTTTTCACCTTTCAATGCTGCAGCAAGACTATCGGCAGTGCTGGTAGCTTGTGCCATAACTGGAGCAGCAGTGCTGTCAACGGCTACACTGTCAGCCGATGCTTCATTAGCTAAAATGCTGCGCAGTTTGTTATCAGCAGCTTGCAGATAGGGTGCAACATCCTTTGCGTTGTATGTTTCCCAAAACTCCAGATTAGCAGAACCTTGTAGTAATTTTCTTACACGCTCTGGCTCTTTGATACCCGGAAGCTCCACCATGATACGTCCCATCTTGTCTTCCAGACTCTGGATGTTGGGCTGAACCACACCAAAACGGTCGATACGAGTACGGAGTACATTGTATGAGTTGTCAACTGCAGCTTTTACTTCCGAACGCAGTACTTTTTCTACTTCAGCGTCAGAAGTCTTTTGGTTTACTTTGTCTTTTAACTGTTGAGTAGCGAAAAGTTCGGAAAGACGTGCATCTGGAGCAATTCTGTGATACTCTCTAACAAACAGAGTAATGACGTCATCCTGGCTGCTAATAGCCTGTTTGGCGGCAGTTGCCAATGCTTGGTTGAATGCTTCGTCGGTTTTGTTGTCCGCCAATGCTTTGATGACATCGGGAACAGAAACTTCAAGGATAACGTTCATACCACCCTTTAAGTCCAAACCTAAACTGATTTCCATCTCACGACACTGTTTTAGTGTCCAATTGCCGAACCACACTTTCTCGTTTGATAGAGAATCCAGATAGTCCTGCTCTAACTTCAGATCGCCTTTTGCGTACTCTTTTGCCTTATTGTTATAATGGCGAGTCACAAAAGAGAAGGAAAGGTAGAACACACACACCAGTGTGAGCAAAATTGCAAAAACCTTTACAAATCCTTTGTTTTGCATGTTACTTTTAGTTTATTATGATTACTTTATTAATTGATTTCTATAGCGTACAAGGCTGCAAATATAGTTTTTTTTTCACATTCGGAAGTAAAAGGAACTCAAATATTTGCATCTGGCAATGATTTTGCTGCCTTGGTATAGCACTAATTTTACTTCATTCCACGATTTTTTAACATTGGTTCCAGTTGAGGCTCAGTACCCCGGAAATTTTTGTAAAGTGTCATCGGGTCTTCACTGTTACCTTTTTCAAGAACATTATACCGGAAAAGATCTGCCGTCTTTTTGTCGAAGATACCATGCTCTTTGAAGGCTTCGAAAGCATCGTTATCCAATACGTTTGCCCATAAATAGCTGTAGTAGCCTGCAGCATAACCACCGATGATATGATTAAAGTAGGTGGTACGATAACGCGGGGCTATTTCAGGGATAAGATTCAATTGATCCATGACTTCTTTCTCATATGCCAATACATCCAGATTCTTGGTGTCAGTCAAGTTGTGCAGATTCATATCCAGAATGGCAGCAGCCAGTAATTCTGTGGTCATGAAACCTTGATTGAAGGTTTTCTGGTTCAGAATCTTTTCGATAAGCCTGTCGGGAATGGTTTCTCCTGTCTGATAGTGTTTGGCATACATTTTCAGTACTTCCGGTTCAGTAGCCCAATGTTCATTTATCTGGGAGGGTAATTCAACAAAGTCACGTACGACATTTGTTCCGGAAATGCCTTTATAGTTGCATTTAGTCAATAATCCATGCAAGGCATGCCCAAATTCATGGAACAGAGTTTCTACTTCATCGATTGTCAATAGTGATGGAGTATCGCCTACAGGTTTGGTAAAACTGCATACGTTGCATACCAGCGGGCGAATATCACCTTTCTGTTCACGATAATTGCTCATCCATGCACCACCGCTCTTACCCGGACGCGGGAAATAGTCTACATAGAAGATACCCATATGAGAGCCATCTGCATCTTTTACTTCGAACACTTCCACATCAGGATGATATACAGGAATACCATCCAGCTTCGTTAATGTAATGCCATAGAGCTTGTTGGCAACTGCGAAAGCTCCTTCACGTACGTTTTCCAGTTTAAAGTAAGGCTTGATTTCATCTTCTTCAAGATTGTACTTCTCTTTGCGAAGCTTTTCAGTATAATACCACCAGTCCCATGCTTCCAGTTTTTCTCCTTTGCCTTCTTTATCCATGATTTTCTGCAAATCAGCAGCTTCGGCTTTTGCTTTCGGTAAGGAATAGCTCCACAGGTTATTCAGGAAATCCATTACAGTTGCGGAGTTCTTAGCCATTGTGTTATCCAGAACGAAGTTGGAATAACAGTCAAAACCCAGTAACTGTGCTTTTTCAAGGCGAAGACTTACAATATCCGTGATAATTTTCTTGTTATCGTTCTTATCATTGTTGTTACCGCGATTGATATAAGCCTTGTATATCTGCTCACGCAACGGACGATTTTCTGAGTACTGCAGGAACGGAAGTCGGCTGGCATTTCCTAAAGTGAATAGCCATTTTCCTTCCTGACCGTCTGCTTTTGCTTCTTCTGCTGCGCTTTGACGGAACCATTCGGGCAGCCCGGCAAGATCTTCTTCTTTGTCGATGTATAGTTTGAAAGCATTGTTCTCGTTCAGAATGTTATCGCTGAATGTAAGACCTAATGTGGATAACTGTTTGTTGATCTCACGCAGACGTGCCTGCTTTTCCAGGGAAAGGTTTGCACCGGAGCGAACAAAGTCTTTATAAGTCTCTTCCAACAGGCGTTCTTGTTCGGTAGTCAGTTTCAGAGACTCTTTTTGCTGGTATACGGCATTTACTTTTTTGAAGAGTTCTTGATTCAGTGAAATATTATCACTATGTTCTGATAATGTAGGGGCTATTTTAATGGACAGTTCATTCAGACCGGGGGTCTTTTCGGCATCCGTCATATTATAGAAAATAGCACTAACCCTGTCCAGTATCGGAGCGCTATTGTCGAGAGCAACGATTACATTTTCAAAAGTAGGTGCTTCAGAATTATTCACTATTGCATCGATATTCGCGTTTTGTTCCTCAATCCCTTTCAAAAAGGCGGGTTCGTAATGTTCCAGTTTAATTTTATCGAAGGGCGGTACGCCATGTTCGGTTTGGAACTCAGACAAAAACGGATTCGTTTCCGTTTGTGTGGTACAGGAGTACATCATACAAGTTGTAGCTAAAATAAAAATACACTTCTTAAACATAGTTTTAAGTATTAGATATTAATCATTTTTTCTTTATTCTTTTTTCTTCAGATAACACCAGATTGGATAATGGTCAGACTCTTTTATAGATCGGTCTACCGTACAGTTATAAGATTTTAGATTTTTACTTGCTAGGATATTGTCAATCCTGAAGTAGAATTTGTTTTGATTGTAAGAGATACCCAGTCCGCGACCTGATTGTGTGAAAGTATCATTCAGTCCCTGGCCGATAACTCTGTGAGCGTAGGAGATGGGTGTATCGTTAAAGTCACCGCATACGATAATGTAAGGGTGCTGTGACGCTGCAATTTTTTGTGCGATGCTGTCGGCTTGCGAACCACGGATGGCAGAAGCTTCTGCCAGTTTGCGGATAAGCAGGCGGGCACCGCTTTTTACCTTTTTCGTTTCGGGAGATTTGAGCATACTTTCATAGACAACTTTATCTTCTTTCGTCAGTTTATTAGATTCCAGATGGTTGTTGATAAGCATTACAGTATCTTCTCCTATTTTTAGCTCATAAACCGCAGAGCCATTGTATTCGCTGACATAATCTAATCTGCGGGACGAAAGTATGGGGTATTTGGAATAACAGGCTATCCGGTTGGTATGGCCTTTTCCGCTTCCTACAGTTTGAATCTTATGATAAGGATAATCTTTCAGAGCTTTCTCGACATCTTTCTGGCTGAGATAATGAGAAGATTCAATGGTCTGGTACTCTTGTAGGCATAGGATGTCTGCTCCACTGTTTTTCAGATAATTTAGAATAGGGTTCTCTCCGTCTTTCTTAACGGCTCCATCGAATCCCATTATATTGTACGATAAAACTTTGAAGCTGTTTTCCGGTAACTTGTTCGTATGAAAATTAATAGGAAAATAAGTCCGTATCTGCGGATAGCATAGAAGAAGACTTATCAATGTGACTAATGAAAACTTATAGTTCTGGATAATAAGCCAAAAGACCAGAAAACAAATATTAATCACCAGAAAGATAGGAAATGCCAGTCCGAAACAAGATTCCACGGGATGTGCGGCCGGCTTAATATACGGGCTGTAAGCGGTAAGAAGCAACAAACCTATGAAGAAGATGTTGACCGCTAAAATCAGATAAGCGACGAATCTGCCAATATGCCTTATTCCCATATTTCTATATTATCGTTTGCTCGCGTCGAAAAGACTTTTCTTTTCTTCCGTAGTCAGGCTTTCGTATCCCGATTTTTTTAGTTTATCGAGGATGCGATCTATTTCTTCTGACTGAACTTTCTTGCGGGCGTTGTAATCGTAGTCTTTCTGACGACTGTTACCATAATGCACTTTCATTTTGGGTTTGCGAGGCTTGAAGCTGAATACTGAAACGATAGCATCCAGAACCTTATTGATCCAGGACGTAATGTCTCTGCCTTTACTCAGTCCTGCTGCAAACCAGACTCCTGCTAATGCGCCACCCAAATGGGCGATATGTCCACCTGCATTGCTGGATGTGATGAACAGTAAATCAGTACCGATAACAATCAGTGCCAGATATTTCAGTCGTATCGTGCCAAATAGGAATAATCGTATCGGGTAGTTCGGCTCACGATATGCGGTCGCAGCTACAATAGCAAGCACAGAAGCAGATGCTCCCAGCATAAATGAGTAGTCAACCATCGGACGGAAATACGGAAAAACGTTATATGCCACCATATACAGCAATCCGCCGCAAATACCTCCCAATATATAAACTCCCCGCAAATGCTTTGCAGAGAAGAACATCAGGAACAATGCGCCAAACCAATATAGCCATAGCATGTTGAACAGAATATGCAGAAAACCTGCATGCATAAACATGTATGTGAACAGTGACCAGGGCTGTATGATGAATTGGGTAAATGAAGCAGGAAGTTCCAACCATTCAAATACCCCTCCAAGACTACGGTTGAATAGCTGCAAAATAACTTCCGTCAGCGTAGTAACCACGAAGACGGCTACGTTGATATAAATCAGTTGGATATAAATATTCCCTCTCCGAAAAGCTTCTTTAAGATCAGTTGTAATAGTACCCATTTCCTCTGTCTTTTTTTCTCCAATACATGATCAGTATAAAACCGAATATCATACCACCCAAGTGTGCAAAGTGAGCTACATTGTCACCCGGATTGTTAGCAAATCCTGCATACAGTTCAATCAATGCGTATCCGATAACGAAATACTTAGCCTTGATCGGGAATGGCAGCGGGAAGATAAATAACGGCTGGTTGGGGAACAGCATTCCGAATCCCAGCAGGATGGCATATATAGCTCCCGACGCTCCTACAGTAGTCATCATGTTGAGATATTCTCCCATCGGAATGACAGAATAGCCCGTGTTGACGCTGGTGTATGCAGAAAGCACCATTTCGTAATGTACATATTGAACGATTTCCTGTATAAATCCTGCGCCGATGCCACATACCAGGTAGTAAAACAGAAAACGTTTCGGTCCCCACACTTGTTCGAGGATACGGCCAAACATCCACAATGCGAACATGTTAAAAAATAGATGCGTAAAGCCTCCATGCATGAACATGTATGTGATGAGCTGTGCTATATTAAAATTATCGGCAAGAAAAAAGTGAAGTCCCAGATAACGGGCTAAATCCAGGCCGTAACTTTGAGCAACAATGGTCGCAAGAAAGACCAGTACATTAATGATTAATAGGTTCTTAGTAACTGTTGGTATGGCATTCATAATCTGTTATTTCATTCATTGAGTTGCAAAAATACGAATAAATTCTGTTCTA